>Ga0268262_10000712_pt1 | contig 43070 bp, 30 predicted proteins | sample TergutNc150P3_FD_190354 | JGI IMG/M metagenome (GOLD analysis project Ga0268262, IMG submission 190354) | Nasutitermes corniger P3 segment gut microbial community from laboratory colony in Florida, USA - Nc150 P3 (SPAdes) (version 2) | ecosystem: Host-associated > Arthropoda: Insects >...
CATGCTGAAGTCCGTTTTCGAGGACATGCCCGATTTTGTCCGGATGTTTACCGTCTGGAAGCCGGACGCCGTCGACGGAATGGACGCCCGCTATATTGGTAGGGTAGGCTCGACCCCCACGGGGCAGTTCGCTTACGCGCTGGGAAAGGAAACCGGCCAAATAGTGCCCCAAACCAGCGCCGTCGTAAGTGAGGTAATGCAGCATATTACCGGGCCCGACGCCAGGACAGTCGGGATGAGCGACCCCGTCCCCTTTAACCTGGCGGGAAAAAGCATCAATTGCGTCAGGCTCGTAGTCCCCATCCTCAACAAGCGCACCAATGAGGTAGTCGGAGCCGTAGGCTGCCAGCTGGACATTAACATAATGCAGCCCAGGATAGAGCAGACCATGAAGGATTTCGACGAAGTTTCCGCCATATCGATTTATACCAACACGGGATATATTATGGCGAGCTACCGGCCGGAACGCATAGGGAAGAACATGGTAGACGCGGAAGTGCAATTCGGCAGCTACGCGAACGCGGCCTTGCAGGCTGTCAAAGCCGGGCAGGAATACGAGTGCTATAGTTACGCCCCCACGTTGAAAGAAAACATTCAAATAGCCATAGCCAATATCCCCATAGGGAGTTCCAAAACTAACTGGTCGGTGATGATCGGCTCAGCCGAATCCTACATCAAGAAAGATGTCAACGAGATGACCAGATTTACCATTATCCTGGCAGCTATAGCCCTTGTAGCGGCGGTGGTAATTATCTATTTTGTCCTGGGCGCCACTACTGCGCCAATCGTCAAAGTATCCAACACCCTTAAGGACATCTCCGAAGGCGAAGGCGACCTGACAAAGACTGTCAACATCAATTCAAAAGACGAGGTAGGAGACCTTGCCAAGTACTTTAATCATACGATTACGAAAATCAAGGACCTGGTGCTTGTCATTAAAAACCAGGCCGGCGTCTTGAAGGATATTGGCAATGACCTTGCCGCCAATATGACCGAGACTGCCGCGGCGATAAACCAAATTACCGCGAACATCCAGAGCATCAAGGGCAGGGTCATAAACCAGAGCGCCAGCGTTACACAGACCAACGCAACCATGGAACAGGTTGTCGCGAATATCAACAAACTCAACGGCAACGTTGAAAACCAGGGCCGCAATGTTTCCCAGGCTTCATCGGCCATTGAGGAAATGGTGGCCAACATAAATTCTGTCACCAATACGCTGGTAAACAACGCCGCCAATGTAAACACGCTAAAAGAAGCTTCCGAAATAGGAAGGGGCGGATTGCAGGACGTGGCAACGGACATTCAGGGAATATCCCGCGAGTCCGAAGGGTTGCTGGAGATAAACTCGGTAATGGAAAACATAGCCAGCCAGACCAACCTGCTTTCGATGAACGCGGCGATAGAAGCCGCGCATGCCGGGGAAGCGGGAAAGGGCTTTGCCGTAGTGGCGGACGAGATACGCAAACTTGCTGAGAGTTCAGGCGAGCAGTCCAAGACGATAGGGACGGTGCTGAAAAAAATAGCGGAATCGATCAAAAAAATAACGACCGCCACCGAGAGCGTGCTTAACAAGTTCGAGGCGATTGACACCGGGGTAAAGACCGTGTCAATGCAGGAAGAGAATGTACGCAACGCTATGGAAGAGCAGGGGCAGGGGAGCAAGCAAGTCTTGCAAAGTGTTAGCAGCCTTAATGACCTTACCCGGCAGGTAAAAGGCGGCTCGGAAGAGATGCTTGAGGGCAGCCAGGAAGTGATGAAGGAAAGCCGTAACCTGGAAAGGGTAACGCAGGAGATAACCGGCGGCATGAACGAGATGGCCCAAGGGGCGGATCAGATAAATCTGGCGGTAAACAATGTCAATCAGATGACCCAAAAGAACCGTGACGCCATTGACGGTTTATTAAGGGAGGTTTCGCGCTTCAAGGTTGAGTAACAGGATAGATAAGAACTCGTCTCCGCGTCGCGGAGTCTTTAATTTCCAGGCTGCCATAGGTAGCACGCTGTTTAAAGTTGGTTGTAAGGAGTAACGAAATGAAGATTAAAATCAAACTGAGCATTATGATGATCGCCATAGTGCTGGTTGTAGGGGGCGGTATTGCCGTAATTGAGCTGATACAGGCGTCCAACATAGCCTTAAGACTGTCCAGGCAGAAAACCATGTACCTGGGGCGCCAGTACGCCAAGGAGTGGGACGGCAAGATAGACGGCTATATAAAGGTGCTGCAAACGCTGTCGAATGTAATGAACTTTTATGAAAACCTGGAACCGGAGATACGCCGTCAGGAATATGAAAATACGTTGCGATCTGTTTTTGAGGACATGCCCGATTTTGTCCGGATGTTTACCATCTGGAAGCCTAACGCTATTGACGGCATGGACAGCGAATATACAGCCAGGCTGGGCTCTACCGAAAAGGGGCAGTTCGCTTATTCCCTGACAAGGGAAAGCGGGCAAATAACAGCCCTAACCAGCGTCTTTGTCAAGGAGGCAATGGACCACCTTGGCAGCCCCAACAGCAAATTTGTCGAAATGGCTGACCCTATCCTTATTAAGATGTACGGAAGAGATACCTGGTGCTATAGAATCATGGTACCCATTATAAACAAACGCCTGAATGAATCGGTCGGAATCGTGGGCTGCCTGTTTAATATTGATATGATACAACCTCTGGTAGAAAAGACTATGGAGGAACCAAACGGTATATACAGTATGGCGATTTACACCAGCACCGGGTTTATTTTGGCAAATTATCTGCCTGAGCTTATAGGAATGCAACTGGCCGATGTGGAAACGCAGTACGGAAGATACTTACCCAAAGTTACCGATGCCGTAAAAAACGCGAAAGAATACGAAGTTACAAACTACGACCCCGAGATGCATACAAAAATGGTTATGGCCATAGTACCGGTTCCCCTGGCGGCTTCCCCGACAACATGGGCGATAATGGTCGGTTCAACGAATGCTTACATCATGCAGGATGTCAACTCGATGAGAAATTTTGTCATTATTCTGGCGTCGATAGCCATTGTAGTTTCGGCGGCGGCCATATATTACCTTTTGGACAAGACTACCGAGCCAATCGTCCGTGTATCGGAAACCCTCAAGGACATTTCCGAAGGCGAGGGCGACTTAACACGGAGCATTATCGCCCATTCGGAAGACGAGGTAGGCGACCTTGCCACTTACTTCAACAAAACGATTGAGAAAATCAAAGGGCTGGTACTCCTCATTAAAAACCAGGCCGGCATATTGAAAGATATCGGCAATGGCCTTGCCAGCAATATGACCGAAACCGCAGCGGCGATAAACGAGATCACCGCCAGCATCCAGGCCATCAAAACCCGCGCTATTAACCAGAGCGCCAGCGTAACCGAAACCAACGCGACCATGGAACAGGTTTTAACAAACATAACCAAGCTCAATACCCATGTTGACAACCAGAGCGAAAATGTTTCCCAGGCCTCGTCCGCCATTGAAGAAATGGTGGCCAATATCCAGTCAGTAACCAATACGCTGATCAACAACTCCGCCAATGTAAATTCGTTAAAGGAAGCGTCTGTTGTAGGGCGCAATGGGTTGCAGGAAGTCGCGACGGACATTCAGGAAATAGCCCACGAGTCCGAGGGCTTGCTGGAAATCAACGCGGTAATGGAAAACATAGCCAGCCAGACCAACCTGCTTTCTATGAACGCGGCGATTGAGGCGGCCCACGCTGGGGCAGCCGGCAAGGGCTTTGCCGTAGTCGCCGACGAGATACGCAAGCTGGCAGAAAGCTCAGGCGAGCAGTCCAAGACGATTGGCACGGTACTGAAAAAGATAGCGGAATCAATCAAGAAAATTACGCGCTCCACAGAGAACGTGCTCAACAAATTTGAAGCGATTGACACAGGGGTCAAGACAGTTTCGGATCAGGAAGAACATATTCGCAATGCCATGGAAGAGCAGGGCGAGGGAAGCAGGCAGGTTTTACAGAGCGTCAGCGGTTTGAATGAGCTTACCCAGCAGGTAAAGGGCAGTTCCGAGGAAATGCGTATCGGAAGCCAGGAAGTTATGCGCGAATGTCAGAACCTTGATAAAGCGACGCAGGAAATAACCGGCGGCATGAACGAGATGGCATCCGGTGCGGACCAGATAAACATAGCTGTACACAATGTCAACGATATGACCATGAAGAACCGTCAAGCCATTGACGATTTGTTGAAAGAAGTTTCACGCTTCAAAGTGGAGTAATAAGGAGTAAGAAAATGACGAAGACGAAGACGAAGACAAAGAAGACGAAGAAGATTAAAGAGAAAATAGTAAAGGAAAAGAAGCCAATGACGATTAAGCTCAAGCTGACCGTCATGATGATCGCCATTGTGGTAGTCGTGGCAGCCAGCATTGCCGTAATCGAATTGCTGCAGGCATCCAGCATAGCCAGGAAACTGTCCGAGGATAAAACCATGTATATGGCGCGTCAGTTAGCCGAGGAGTGGGACGCTAAAATAGACGGCTATATAAAGGTGTTACAGTCGGTATCGAATATAATGAACTTTTATGAAAACGTGGAACCGGCGACACGGCGTGAGAAATATGAGAATACAATGCAATCCGTTTTTGAGGACATGCCCAGTTTTGCCCGGATGTTTACCATCTGGAAACCGGATGCCCTTGACGGCATGGACAGCGAATATATAGGCAGGCCAGGCTCAACCGGAACGGGCCAGTTCGCTTTTGCCCTGACAAGGGAAGGCGGGTCGATAAAGGTTATTACCAGCATCGTCGTTGAGGAGGCAATGAACCACCTTGCCGGACCCAACAGCAAGGTAGTCGAAATGAACGACCCCTTAAAAATTAATATGAATGGAGAAGATGTCTGGTGTTATAGAATCATGGTCCCCATTATTAATAAACGCATCAATGAACCGGTCGGGGTTGTAGGCTGCCAGTTTCCTATTGACCAGATACAACCTTTGGTAGACGATACTATCCACGATTTCGACGAAGTTGCCAGCATGGCGATTTACACCAACACCGGGTTTGTTTTGGCAAACTACCTGCCGGAGATGATAGGAAAGCAATTGTCCGAAGAAACACAGTACGGAAAGTATTTAAACAGGGTTTCCTATGCCGTTAAGAACGCCCAGGAATGGGAAGGTCAAAATTACGACCCCGCGATGAAAACAAACATGATAATGGCCATAGCCCCAGTCCCCCTGGCGGCTTCCCCGACAACATGGGCGCTGATGATCGGCTCAACCGAAAAGTACATCCTAAAAGATGTCAACTTTATGATGCTGTTTGTCGTTATTTTGGCTGTTGTAGCTATTGCGGCGGCGATAGTAATTATATATAAAGTCCTGGACAAGACTACCCAGCCGCTCGTCAATGTAGCGGAAACCCTCAAGGATATTTCCGAAGGCGAGGGCGACTTAACGCGGAGCATCGAAGTCGAATCCGATGACGAGGTAGGAGACCTTTCCAATTACTTCAACAAGACGCTTGAGAAAATCAAAAACCTGGTGCTTCTCATCAGAAACCAGGCCGGCGTGTTGAAAGATATCGGCAGCGCCCTTGCCAGCAACATGACCGAAACCGCCGCAGCGATAAACCAGATCACGTCCAACATCCAAAGCATCAAGGGACGCGTTGTTAACCAGAGCGCCAGCGTAACAGAAACCAACGCGACTATGGAAAATGTTATAGCGAACATCAACAAACTCAATTTCCATATTGAAAACCAGAGCCACAATGTTTCAAAGGCTTCGTCCGCCATCGAAGAAATGGTAGCCAATATCGGCTCGGTAACCAACACGCTGGTCAGCAACACCGCCAATGTAAATTCGTTAAAAGACGCTTCCGAAGTAGGGCGTAACGGATTGCAGGAAGTTTCGGCTGACATTCAGGAAATAGCCCGAGAGTCCGAGGGCTTAATGGAGATCAACCTGGTAATGGAAAAGATAGCCAGCCAGACAAACCTGCTTTCGATGAACGCGGCGATAGAAGCCGCCCACGCGGGGGAAGCCGGAAAAGGCTTCGCCGTAGTTGCCGACGAGATACGCAAGCTGGCTGAAAACTCCAGCGAGCAGTCCAAAACGATTGGCACGGTACTGCAAAAGATAGCGGAATCCATCAAAAAAATTACAACATCCACCGAAGACGTTCTTACCAAGTTTGAGGCGATTGACACGGGCGTAAAGACAGTGTCGGATCAGGAAGGGAATATCCGCAACGCGATGGAAGAACAGGGTGAGGGAAGCAAGCAGGTTTTAAAGAGCGCAGGCAGTCTGAGTGAACTTACACAGCAGGTAAAGGGCAGTTCCGAGGAAATGCGCGGCGGAAGCCAGGAAGTTCTGCATGAATGTCAGAACCTTGAAAAAGCGACGCAGGAAATAACCGGCGGCATGAACGAGATGGCATCGGGCGCGGAACAGATAAACATAGCCGTACACAATGTTAACGAGATGACCATAAAGAACCGTGAAGCCATTGACAATTTGTTAAAGGAGGTTTCGCGCTTCAAGGTGGAATAAGGTCATTTACAGGGGGCTGGTTATGAATATTAAGTTACCTGGAATTTTTTTAAACCGCCCCCTGTATGTTCAACTACTGTTTACAAGCTTCGCGTTTTTAGTAATGGTTGTTTTAAGTTGCATCTTTACCAGCGGGATCGTGCGGGCCAATCTTGAACGCAATATTGAAAGCATGCTTGATTATATTGAATCTCAAATCAACTATGATCTGCTGGAATCACGTACTATACTGGACGATTTTGCGCAATCCATACAAAGTTTAACCCTACGCGGGTATGATTCCGCAAAACTGACCGCTTATAACGAGGATATATCAAGTAATCTATTCTTAAAAAATAATGATACTTTCAGCCCCAACGGTCCGTTTGGCTATATCGAAAAATCTCCGGATGGGCCGTTCTTTTTTAACGGTATTGGCTGGCATCCGCCGGATAGCTGGAAGCCGCCCGAACGTCCCTGGTTCAAAGCCGCCCTCCAGGCCGGCAATAACATTGCGGAAACGGAACCGTTTGCCGATACCGTAACAGGCGAAACCGTTTTTTCCTATTCCCGCTGTATTTTTGATAACGAGGGGAAGCGTTTAGGCGTTGTCGCTATTGATGTACGGGCCGGCCATATCGGGGAAAATGTTGTTAATACCGTTTCCACAAAAGACAACAGCTACGGAATATTGGCCAGTCAGGATTTAACAATAATAGGCCATTCCAACCCCGATTATGTGGGAATGAAAATGTACGATCCGCTAATCCCCACTTCTTTCTTTACTGATGAATTGTTGCGCGCGGGAAAAATTTCGGAAGTTATATGGGTTAACTGGAAAGGCGAAGATGTCGTTGGTTTTTTCAGGACGCTTTCCAATGGATGGCGTCTGGGTATTTTTGCGCAAAAAAGTCTGTATTATAAACCTTTATACAATATGGCAATGACCCTCAGTATATTGGGCATTGCGCTTGCGGGAGTGTTGATCGTCGTCCTGATTCGCGTTGACGCGGCAAAAAACAAATCTGATATAGAAAACAGGCATAAAAGCGCGTTCCTCGCCAACATGAGCCACGAGATAAGAACGCCGATGAACGCTATAATCGGTATGGTCAAGATAGGCAAGTCCGCGCCAAATATTGAACGCAAAGATTACTGTCTTACGAAAATAGAAGAAGCATCGAACCATTTGCTCGGCGTGATTAACGACATTCTGGATATGTCAAAAATCGAAGCCAATAAATTTGAGCTTTATCCGGTAGAATTCGAGCTTGAGAAAATGCTCAGGCGCGTTGTGAATGTCGTCAACTTTCGTATAGAAGAAAGGCGGCAAAAATTCTCCGTGCATACCGACCGCTCAATTCCCCGCACCCTTATAGGGGACGACCAGCGGATAGCGCAGGTAATCACAAATTTACTGGGAAACGCAATCAAATTTACACCGGAAAAAGGCTCTATTTCCCTTGCTGTGCGCATTGTGGATAAAGTAAACAATCTCTGTACCCTGCAATTTTCGGTAAGCGATACCGGAATCGGAATAAGCCACGAACAGCAGGAAAAGATATTCCAATCTTTTGAACAGGCGGAATCCAGCACAACGCGCAAATACGGCGGCACAGGGCTGGGCCTTGCGATTTCCAAAAGCATAGTGGAAACGATGGGCGGCAAAATATGGGTTGAATCGGAACAGGGGAAAGGCTCCACATTTATTTTTACGATTCAGGCTATGCGCAGCATGGAAGAAAAGCGCGGGCTTTTGGACTCTGATATAAATTTGAAAAGCGTCCGCATTTTGGCCGTTGACGATGACCAGGACATTTTAACGTACTTCATGGAAATAGCGCAGGGCTTTGGCTTATCCTGTTGCGATACGGCTTTAAGCGGGGAGAAAGCCCTTGAACTTATAAGCCAAAAAAACGGCTACCATATATATTTTATAGACTGGAAAATGCCGGGCATGGACGGCATCCAGCTTGCCCGCGAAATAAAGGAGCATGGGCCGGAAAAGTCCGTTGTAATAATGATTTCCGCCGCCGAATGGAGCGTAGTTGCCGAAGAAGCGAAAGCGGCAGGCGTGGATAAATTCCTGTCCAAGCCCCTGTTCCCTTCCACCATCGCGGAAGTTATCAACGAATGTCTCGGCGTAGATAAAAGACAGGTGGAACAGTCGCAGGCCGCAGACATTGCGGGTATATTTGCGGGAAAGCGTATACTGTTGGTTGAAGACGTGGACATTAACCGCGAAATAGTCCAGGCCCTGCTGGAGCCGACGCAGATGGAGATAGATTGCGCCGAAAACGGCGCAGAGGCTGTCCGAATGTTTGCCGAAGCCCCGCTTAAGTACGACGTAATTTTCATGGACGTGCAAATGCCGGAAATGGATGGCTACGAAGCCACAAAGCGTATCAGGGCACTGGAAGCGCCTTCCGCTTCCCAAAACGTCCGCAAAGTGCCGATCATAGCAATGACCGCTAACGTATTCAAAGATGACATTGAAAAATGTCTCGCCGCCGGTATGGACAGCCATGTAGGTAAGCCGCTGGATTTTGAAGAAGTTATGAACAGTCTATATTCATATTTGGGAGTGGGAAAAAGGAAGTGATGTATGAAAATCGGAATTTTGAAAAGGAGGCTCAGAACTTATCAGAGCGCCGCGCCGCCATTGTGGAGGCTTTGAACAAATCGGTTGAGATATTTACTTCCCATGAAGAAGAAACCTTTGAAGGAGTAATGACCAACGGCATACGGCCTTTTGCGGACGCGGTTGGTCTTGACCGCGTAGTCTTTTATAAGCTTGTGGCCATTGAAGATGGCAAACGCCTTGGACAAATCTACCGTTGGGACAAGTCGGAAGGCGGCCTTATGTCCCTTGCCGAAGAACTGAAGGTTTTACCTAACCATCCGGTTTTAGAAAAATGGCTTTCGATAGCGTCGCAGGGCGGTTGTATCCGTTTTAGGAAAAGCGACTATACCGAAGATGTGGCGGCCTTACTGCGCACCTATGGCGTAATATCAATATTGATACTGCCTATTTTTACCCATGGCAAATTTTGGGGTGTTATCAATTATCAGGATCATACCAACGACCGTTATTTTGATGAAGATTGCGCCGATTTGCTGTATACTGCGGCGCGTATATTTTCAAGCGCGGTTATCAGGGAAGAAGCGATCAAAGCGCTCAAACGGCGCGAAGAAATGGCGGCAGCGCTGAACAGGGCGGCTGTGAAGTTTCTCTCGCAAAGTGAAAAAACTTTTGAAGACATTATGACGGCGGGCGTAAAAGAGATTGCCGACGTATTCAATTTTGACAGGTTTTCCCTGTTGCGTAACTTAACCATGTCCGGAGATTTGCGTTACGGAGGGCAAATATACCGCTGGGACAGGGAATCCGGCGGAACCACAGCGCCTGTAAAAGGGCTGGAATCTTTCTCTCCCGAAAAATATGTGCCGAATTGGAGGAAAATTCTTGCTTCAGGCGGAACGATTAACGGTCCGGTACGGCTTATGCCTGAAGCAGCCATTCTGCTATCGTTTGGTTTAGTGTCGATATGTGTTACACCGGTTTTTACCAACAATATTTTTTGGGGTATTGCTTTTTTTGAAGACCTTCATACCGAGCGTTTTTTTGAAGAGGACAGCATTGAAATGCTTCGCTCGGCGGCGTTTCTGTGCGCGAATACCGTTATACGCGCCGATATGGAACGTGATATAGCCAACGCCAACAATTTTAACAGCGCCATCCTTGACTCTTCGCCTTTTTGCTTAACTGTTTTTGACGAAAACGCCAATCCTATTGACTGCAACGATTTCAACTTGAGAACGATGGAGACGACAAAAAAATACTATCTTGAGCATTTTCACGAATTTTCACCCGAATACCAAAGCGACGGGAAAAATTCCAAAGATAAGGCGATAGAGGTAATTATGCGCGCGCTGGATGGCGAAAGCACAGTGTTTGAGTGGACACACCGTACTTCCAGGGGAGAGCTTATTCCTTTTGAAGTCACTTTGACGCGCGTGTTGAATAATGGAAAGTATGTGGCGCTTGGTTATCAATATGACCTGCGTAATATTAAAAAAATGGAAAAAAACATACACGAGCAGGGCGAACAGCTCAAAATCAGGCTGGAACAACAGGAACTGATTTCAGAACTTTCAAGAGGATTTATTTCGTCAGGAGATTCGCAAACGCTGGTGCAGGATGCTATCGCCAAGTTGGGACGCTACCATAATGTGTCATTAGTGTTCGTTTTCGCTATGGATTATCAGCGTAAAGATACATATCTGGCGTATTATTGGTGCGCGGACGATACGCCGCCACGGAACGCCATAGCCGATTTATTTGAATATCTGAACTCTATTTTTCCGGAAACTCTGCCCGACAGCGCCAATGTACCGATAGTTGTCTGCGATGATACTGCCGTTAATACCGATGCGGTTTTTCAGGCGCTCTATGCTATCAATATCATGGCGGTTATTGCCGCGCCGCTTTATGTTGACGGCCGTTTATGGGGGGTAATGTGCGTTGAACAGAGTCTTACGCCGCGCAAGTGGACTGATAATGAAAAGAGATTTGTCTCAATAACGGCAAGTACCATTGCGGGCGTAATCATGCGTGATATCTATACGAAAAAGCTCAAAGAAGCGCTGAATAAGGCGATGGAGGCAAGCAAGGCAAAAAGCGATTTCCTTTCCAACATGAGCCACGAAATGCGCACGCCCCTTAACGCGATAACCGGCATGACGACAATCGGCAAGAACGCAAAAGATTTGGAACGCAAGGATTACGCGCTGAACAAGATAGAAGGCGCGTCAACACACCTGCTCGGCGTTATTAACGATGTACTCGATATGTCAAAAATTGAGGCGAATATGCTGGAATTATCGCCCTGTGAATTTAATTTTGAGAAAATGCTGCAAAAAGTTGTCTCGGTAGTCAATTTCCGGGTGGACGAAAAGAAACAAAAACTTTCGGTTCAAATTGACAATAAAATTCCCAAAACCCTGATAGCCGACGATCAGCGTTTGGCCCAGGTCGTGACCAATCTCCTGAGCAATGCTGTTAAATTTACGCCTGAAGAGGGCTCCATTATTCTTAACGCGAATTTTATGGGAGAACAAAACGGCCTTTGTGCTATACAGGTTTCAGTAAGCGACACTGGAATCGGAATAAGTAAAGAACAGCAAAAGCGCCTTTTCAGTTCTTTTCAACAGGCCGAGTCAAGCACAACACGCAAATACGGCGGTACAGGGCTGGGTCTTGCTATTTCCAAAAGCATAGTGGAGATGATGGGCGGCAAAATTTGGATACAATCAGAACCGGAGAAAGGCTCAACTTTTATCTTTACCGTTCAGGCGAAACGAGGAGCGGAAAGCAAGCAAAAGGGTTTGTTGGATGTCAATTTGAACAATGTCCGTATTATGGTAATAGATGATGACCCGGATATTTTGGCATATTTCCTTGATATAATGCAGAGGTACGGGGTAACGTGCGATACCGCTTTAAGCGGTGAAAAAGCGCTTGAACTCATAGACCAAAAGGGCGGTTACCATATCTATTTTATAGACTGGAAAATGCCGGGCATGAACGGCATACAGCTTGCCCGTGAAATAAAAGCGCGTGTATCCGAGAATTCCATTGTAACGATGATTTCCGCCGTCGAATGGAGCGCGATTGCCGAAGAAGCGAAAAAAGCAGGCGTTGATAAATTCCTGTCAAAACCCCTGTTCCCTTCTACAGTCGCGGAAGTAATCAATGAATGTCTGGGCGTTAATCAACAGCCGGAAGAAACGCAGGCGGCTGACATTGCCGGAATATTTGCCGGGCGGCGCATACTGCTGGCTGAAGACGTGGAAATTAACCGCGAAATTGTACAGGCCCTGTTTGAACCTACAAAGCTGGAGATAGATTGCGCCGAAAACGGCCTGGAAGCCGTTCGTATGTTCAGCGCAGCCCCGGACAGGTACGATTTGATTTTCATGGACGTGCAGATGCCCGAAATGGACGGCTATGAAGCGACACGGCGTATCAGGTTGTTGGATACGCCGAAGGCAAAAACCGTTCCGATTGTAGCAATGACCGCTAACGTATTCAAAGAGGATATTCAAAAATGCCTCGCTGCCGGTATGAACAGTCACGTCGGTAAGCCCCTTGACTTCGAGGAAGTTATAAATAGTATTCACTCATACTTAGGTTAGTGACTAATGGCAGGTGGCATTATGGGGTGGTTTAATAATCTGAAAATCAAGTCAAAAATGATAATCGGTTTTGTGCTGATTATTGTTATGTTGACAGGTATGGCCTTATTTGCCATCAATCGGCTGAGTAAAGTTGCGGATATATTCAGCAACACGATCAAATACCCCGTGGGTGTAAAAAACGCCGTTTTGCAGGCGCAGTCAGCCTACCGTGATTTGCGCCGGATTACCAATAGTATGATCGTATACACACCACTGGGCGATAATGCGAGGATCGACAGGCTGTATCAGGACGCTTTATCTGCTTATGAGTTAGCTTTGGATACTATACAAGAATTTGAAAATCTTATAGAAACAAACCCTCTTTTAAGTGAGGAGGAGAGAAGAATACGGCTTGAGCACGCCAATGTGCTTAAAACCTACATACAAAGATATAAAAACGAAGCTTGTGATCCTATTATGAATGCGGCGCATAACGGCGATTATAACCGGTGCATAGAGATAGCCGAAAACCTGGAAGATTTCGTTGACGATGTAAGGACTCTTACCATTGAATTGTATGAGTTGGCGAGTGCCATAGAAGAAAGATCAAGTCACAACGCATCGGTTATCGCCGAGCAATCCAAGATGCTGCTGATCGCAATTATCGTGTTTTCTGTCGTTATTTCAGTTATATTGGCTTTGTTGATTGCCTCTCTTATTTCCAGGCCCATAAAGCTTATGACAGACGTAGCCAATAATGTAGCGAAAGGTAATCTTAACGTAAATATCGACACCTCGGCGGAAGACGAAACAGGTATGTTGGCAAAGAGTTTCGCAAATATCGTAAACATCGTTAATTTACTTACCACGGATCTGAAAGATTTAAGCAAACACTTTCATCCTGACGGCGAAATGGACGCCAAATTGAACGCGGCGCATTTCAGCGGAGCGTACAATGAGGTTGTGGAAAGCATAAATTCTTTCGTCGCCGCGGCCCTCAGCGCCCAGGAATCTGCGCTTCACACCATGTCGGCCATGTTCGAGTCAAACCCCCATATCAACATATTATTTGACGACGCTTCCAACATAATCGACTGCAATCCCGAGGCGCTCAAATTCTTTGGCTTCCATACCAAGGAAGAACTGCTTGGCGGATTTGTTGACTTGGTAACCAGGAATCTTCCGTCTGTTCTTTCCAACGGGCAGCGTCCCCAGTCTTTGGCACGGCGGTTTAAGACCGCCGCCGAGGAAGGCATGACCAGATTCGAGACGGAGTTGCATTATAACGGCGGCATACGCAGATTGAGCGTTGATTTCAGGAAAATACCCTATAAGGGCAGCTTTGCCGTGGTCGCTTATATATTTGATATGACCGATATTTTTCAGCGGGAAATGCAGTTGGTACGCGCCAGAGAATTAAATGAACTGCAGCTTACCAAACTCAATCTGGTTGTCCAGGCGACCAAAATCGGTCTGTGGGATATGGAAGTGGTACAGGACGACCCGGTAAATCCGTCCAACACTTTCATATGGTCTGAAGAATTCAGGCGGATGCTTGGGTATACGGACGAAAATGATTTCCCCAACATGCTTAGCAGCTGGAGCAACCTGCTGCACCCGGAAGACAAGGAAGCGGCGCTGGACGCTTTCGCAAGGCATATACTCGACAAAACGGGCAAGACGCCCTACGACGTAGAATACCGCCTGTTACGCAAAACCGGCGAATATGCATATTATCGCGCTTCCGGGGAAACCATCCGCGACAAGAACGGCAACCCCATACGCGTTGCCGGCGCGCTTATGGATATTACTGAAACCAAGAATATGCTAATGGACAAAGATCGGCAAAAGGAAGAGGCGGAAGCCGCCAACCGCGCGAAAAGCACCTTTCTTAGCACCATGAGCCACGAAATAAGAACGCCGATGAACGCCATAATCGGCATGATAAAGATAGGCAAGTCAGCGACGGATATTGAACGCAAAGATTACTGTTTTACAAAAATAGAAGACGCATCGAATCACCTGCTCGGCGTGATTAACGATATTCTGGATATGTCAAAAATCGAAGCTAATAAATTTGAACTTTATCCGGTAGAATTTGAACTTGAAAAAATGCTCCGGCGTGTAGTGAATGTCGTCAACTTCCGTATAGACGAAAAGCACCAGAAATTTTCCGCGCATATTGACCGCTCACTTCCCCGCACCCTCATAGGGGACGACCAGCGGATAGCGCAGGTCATTACGAATTTATTGGGAAACGCAATAAAATTCACGCCGGAAAGAGGTTCCATTGCCATTGCTGTGCGCCTGGCTCAAAAAGAAAACGATCTTTGTACCCTGCAATTTTCGGTTAGCGATACCGGAATCGGCATAACCCCCGAGCAGCAGAAAAAAATCTTCCACTCTTTTGAACAGGCGGAATCCAGCACAACACGCAAATACGGCGGTACAGGGCTGGGCCTTGCGATTTCCAAAAGCATAGTGGAAATGATGGGCGGTAAAATATGGGTTGAATCAGAAGTCGGAAAAGGCTCTACATTTGCTTTTACGATTCAGGCAATGCGCGGCGCGGAGGAAAAGCGCGAACTTTTGGCCCCTGATATTAATTTGAAAAATGTCCGTATTTTAACCGTTGACGATGACCCGGATGTTTTAGCGTACTTCCTGGAAATAGCGCAGAGCTTTGGCTTATCCTGCGATACCGCTTTAAGCGGTGAAAAAGCTCTTGAACTTATAAGCCAAAAAAATGGCTACCATATCTATTTTATAGACTGGAAGATGCCGGGCATGGACGGTATCCAGCTTGCCCGTGAAATAAAGGAGCATGGGCCTGAAAAGTCCGTTGTCATAATGATTTCCGCAGTAGAATGGAGCACGGTTGCCGATGAAGCAAAATCGGCCGGGGTTGATAAATTCCTGTCCAAGCCGCTGTTTCCTTCCACCATTGCTGAAGTGATTAACGAATGTCTCGGTGTGGACAAACAACAGGTGCAACAATCGCAAGCCGAGAAGATTGCGGGTATATTTGCGGGGAGGCATATATTGTTGGTTGAAGATGTGGAAATTAACCGCGAGATTGTCCAAACCCTGCTGGAGCCGACAAAGCTGGAGATAGACTGCGCCGAAAACGGCGCAGAAGCCGTCAGGATGTTTACCGAAGCCCCTCAAAAATACGACATAATTTTCATGGATGTACAAATGCCCGAGATGGACGGTTACGAGGCGACACAGCGTATCAGGGCACTGGAAACAGGTACCGCATCGCAGAACGTCCGCAGAGTGCCGATTATAGCGATGACCGCTAACGTATTCAAAGATGACGTTGAAAGATGTCTCGCTGCCGGTATGGACAGCCATGTAGGTAAGCCGCTGGATTTCGAGGAAGTTATGAACCGTCTACATTCATACTTGGGTTAATGTTTAAGTGATTAAGACACGAGGCAAAAATCACGGTCTGCCGGCGAAGAGACTTGAACTCTTACATACTTGCGTATGGTAGATTTTGAGTCTACTGCGTCTGCCATTCCGCCACGCCGGCCAATAACCCACTATACCCCATTAACGTTTTTTCGGCAAGCCCAACCTCACTTTACAAAAGGCAAAGATATTGGGTTAAATGATTATGCGATTTTTGTTCAAGGGAGTTTTTATGGATGAAAAAACTAAAGCGGCTTTAACGGAGTTCACTGCCCGGCTTAAGGAAGTTTTCGCTGGTGATCTTCTTGCCATCGTTCTCTACGGGAGTGCGGCGGCTGGTTCCTATTTCGATGGCGTATCCGATATCAACGTTCTGGTTATTCTGGGAAAATGCAGCGCCGCCCAACTGTCTCTGCTTGGGAAAACAGCAGGAACCCTTCTGCGCAAGTACCGAATCTCTCCCTTTATCATGACCCACGAGGAGTTCAACACAGCGTCGGATGTGTTTCCTCTTGAGTACTGCGACATTCTGGAAGCCAATGAAATTGTTTATGGGAACGAAGAAATTACCAAGATAACTGTGGGCAAAGAGAACCTTCGTCTACAACTGGAAGAAAAACTGCGTGGCGCTGTCAGCGACATTCGCGGGATGCTCATAAAAACAGGGGGAAATGAAAGGCCGCTTGAAAAATTTATCTTCGGCTTGTCCTCTTTTGGCGCACTCATTTTCCGCGGGCTTATGCGCCTCAGGGAAAAAAGCGTTACAGGGCTCGATGCCGAAGCGACCATCGCCCTTGTCGAAAAAGAATACGGCGTTTCGCTTGAGGCTTTTTCCGTTCTTAACCGTCTGCGGCAAGATAAAAAAATCCACCCGCTAAAGCCCACAGCCTTCGCCGAAACGCTTCTTGAAGCTCTTTGCGTCTTGGTTAGGAAGGTAGATGCAATGGATGGAAAAACCAAATGAAAAGGTTCTTCCTGCGCGCTTTTTCTCTTTGCGTTCTTGCTTTCTGTTTGCTGCCATACCTTGCCGCCCAGCGCTTGCCTTCACCATCGGGTTTTGTAAACGACTTTACCAAGGTAATGAAAGCCCAGGACACAAAGACCGTCGAAACTCTTGCTGCCGCCGTCAAGGAAAAAACAGGCGCGGAACTGGCGCTTGTTACTGTAGAGAGTTATGCTCCTTACGCGTCAATAAGTGAGTATTCCATTGCGCTTGCCGAAGCCTGGGGCGTAGGAGAACGCAGCAAAGACAATGGGGTTATCCTTGTTCTTGCAATGAAGGAACGAGAGGTCAGGATAGAAGTAGGCTATGGACTTGAAGGAGCCATTCCCGATTCAGTGGCAGGGAGAATCTTGGACACCGTGGTTATTCCAGCTTTCCGGCAGGACGATTTTTCAGGCGGCTTGAGAGAGGGATGCCGCGCCATTGCGGCTTATGTGGTAAAAGAAAAAGGACTGGAACTTGCGGATTTTGATTTGAGCGAGAACCTGATCCGGAACTCCGGGTCGAATAGCGTTTTGAATATTATTATCCCGCTTATCTTCGTCCTCGCATTTATATTCATTCCTGTGTTTAGATATGCAGTTTTGCGGAGCGTGCTGGGAACAGGGGGCAGCGTATTCAGATCGGGCGGTTTCGGTTCCGGCAGCAGCTATGGCAGTTCGGGAGGCGGAGGTTTTGGAGGCTTCGGCGGCGGAAGCTTCGGGGGAGGAGGAGCCTCCCGCAGGTTCTAGTCTTTATCCTTAAATAAAATTCAACCACGAACCACACGAACACCACGAACCCTGACGTATTTGCTTTTCATTGTTGTAGCAGCGAATTAAGTTATAATATATCGTAAAACAAGCAAAAAGATACTTTGCCCGATAGAACGATGTCGGCATTAACACAAAAACCCCCTTAGCGTAAAACTAAGGGGTTGAAACTCGAATCATTCTGTTCTTACAAAATTACCCAATTTTACATCAAATGTGTTTTTCATAAATGTACTTGTACTTGCACTCGGTGAATATCCATATCCTTCAATGGGATTTCCAAATTTAGATGGCCACCGGATTTCTAAATTATTTTCATACAATTCAAATGCAAAATACCACCCATTACTATTTGAGTACATATAGATATTTATTCTTTCAGACACAGGAACTTTATATTCTTCCCAGGCCTTGACGATAAAATCTTTTGATTCGCTGGTTGTAGGAAGTTTACCATTTAAATCTATATAATATCCAGTTTCAAAGACTATCCTGTATTCGCCACGGTCTTTCATTCTGTTTTCTAGTTTGAATGTCCCGTATCCGGCTAATCCGCGCTCCAGATCGACGATCTCCCATTTATTTTTCTTGAAAGTAATAACTGACGTTCCGTCTACTTGTCGCCATTCGCCCTCGAAGTCCTCTCTGGAAATATCTTTAGGCGCGGATACACAGCCGATTAGAATTATGCCAAGAGCGAGTACAACAAAAACGATCATAGGGATCGACTTTCTCATCTTAAACTCCTTAGAATATAGTTTGCATCCTTACGTTTGTAGTATAAGCATCAATCTCTGAGATGTAAACCATCTATCCATCGGCGAACTGTTTAGCGTTTGGGTATAATATATCTTCATTCTCCTATTATTTTAACCAGCACGCGCTTCCGGCGCTGGCCGTCGAATTCGCCGTAGAAAATCTGTTCCCAGGGGCCAAAGTGTAGCTTGCCGTCGGTAACGGCCGCCACAACTTCCCGCCCCATTATCTGCCGCTTAAGGTGGGCGTCGGCGTTGATTTCTCCGGTGTTGTGGCGGTAAGAGGACACCGGCTCGTGGGGGGCGAGTTTTTCCAGCCAGACATCAAAATCGTGGTGAAGGCCGGATTCATCGTCATTGACAAAGACGCTTGCGGTGATGTGCATGGCGTTGACAAGGCAAAGCCCTTCCTTAATGCCGGACTCTCTGAGCAGGGCTTCAACTTCCCCGGTAATATTGATAAATTCCCGCTCTTTCTTTGTGTTAAACCACAACTCTCTGGTAAATGATTTCATGTAAAAACCTCTTTACATTATCTCCAATTTTGGGTAGGATTTACAAGTAAAACTTACGGTTAAGTAAACTAAGGAAGGATATATATGTCACGGACTTGCGATATTTGCGGGAAACACACAGTTACAGGTAATAAGGTTAGCCATGCCAAGAATCATACCCGCCGGACCTGGAAACCAAACCTGGTCAAGGTAAAGACTGAAATTGGGGGTACTGCCGTTACCCTGAAGATCTGCGCCCGCTGCTTAAAAAGCGATTATATTACCAAAAAAGTATAGCGTTAACGATTTTACGATAGCGTGCCTTTCCCTTTTTTACAGCTTGTTTTTCCCTTTTATCGAAGCTATGCTTTATTAAGTAATGGCTAATCAGGAATTAGTGCGAACACTAGATTATATTCTCAACCGTTGTAACGAAAGGGATATAGAGGCTGTGTCTGCCGCGGTAATCCGCCGCCGCAGGGATATCGCCTTGTTTGGCAGTATGCCTGTCGCCCCGGATCCCGGCGGCATGGCCAAGGAAATTACCGCCCAGCTCAACATCGAAGGAAATATTGAAGGCGTTAAAAATGGCATCCGGGACTATGCCATACGGATAATAAAACAGCAAGCCCCGGAACTTACGGATAAGCAGATCGAAGAATTAACCCGCTCCTGGATTCCCGAAAAAACGTCAGGCGCAAAGAGCATGGAAAAACAGAAAAGCGGTTTTGACGAATCCATTCCGCGCAATATTTTGACCTCCATGGTAGACCAGTTTGTTTCTTTTTCCCTTGGGCGCATGGAAGAAGAAGAGGACAACGCCTTGCGGCGGGAAATGGGCCCATGGCCGGACAAGTACTGGAACGCTTTTCCAAATGTTGTCCGGCTCCTTCTCAAAGATTTTCTCAAGGGCGAGATGGACGAAACCGACTTTAATACCCGAATGGGGCTCGCCCTTGATATGCGCTCCTAATCGCCGACCCTGATATAATTAAACCAGGCGTCGTTGTAGAGATCCAGCGAATTCCCCAGATCGTTTTTAAGCTCCGTATTGACTATATCCTCAGGCTGATACCATGTGGGGCCTTCCAGGTATTGCCTTGCGGGGACATTAACCGTGGCTGGGAAGCCGAATTCATCGCAGAATTCCGCGTAAATCTCCGGACGGTGGATAAAGTCAATAAACTTGTGGGCGAGCTCTTTTTGCTTTGCGCCTTTCAGGATGCACATACTGTCTATATAGCCGGGGCCGCCCTCGCGGGGAACGAAATACACGGTGTCTCTCATCAGTTGCTCGTCGTCAATTATTTCTTCATAAACCACTTCGGCATAACCCTGGACAACCCAGAATTCACCATTTGCGTAACCCTTGCCGAAAGCTTCGGCGTCAAATTTGGTCAGATTGGGCTTCCACTGGTTATTGATGAGGTTTCTGGCCGCTTCAACCTCGGCGGGGTTTTTGCTGTTCACCGAGTAACCGAGATATACCAAAGCGTCGCCCATTACTTCCCTCATGTCGTCCAGCATGGTCATCCTGCCGCGAAGATCGCTGCGGCCAAAAATCGACCAGCTCTTTTCAAAATTCGGCACCTTGGCTGAGTTCACCAGAACCCCGGCAGCGCCCCAGTAATAGGGAACCGAATATTGCATAGTGGGATCGTAATCGATTTTTCTGAGTACCACCGGATCGACGTTCTTAAGATTCGGAATTAAAGTTTTATCGATTTTTTCAAACATTCCCTGATGGATCATGATCGACACATAATCCTGAGAAGGAAACACAAGGTCGTAACCGGAGCCTCCGGTCTTGAGCTTGGTGTACATTTCCTCGTTGCTGGCGTATTCATCAATGATAACACGGACGCCGTATTCTTTTTCGAATTTTTCGATCACCGACGGCGGAGTGTAATAACTCCAGTTGTAAACGTGGAGCGTGTTTTTCGCGCATGAGATACCAGTCATGCCCAAAACGGTCAAAGCCGCAAATAATAAAACAGATCTTTTCAACTTTTCCTCCATATGAAAATATAAATTAAAACCCCAATCAAACCTGGGATTTTACTTTGCCGCAATGTATTTTAGAAAGTTTCTTAGTAGATACGTCAGAAAAACCGTGCCCAAAATCATTATCACCGAAAGCGCGCTTATTACCGGGGTTACTCCACCCTTGCGTGTAATGGCGGAGAAGATAAAGATCGGCAGTGTGGACGAACCGGGCCCCGCCACAAAAAAGGTTATTACGAAATCTTCGAGGGAGAGGGTAACTGCCGTTAAAAGCCCCGAAATAATCCCGGGCATACATATTGGAAGCGTTACTTTTATAAGGGTCTCTTTTTCATTAGCGCCCAAATCCTGGGCGGCTTCAATAATGGAAAAATCAAATTCGTCCAGCCGCGCCATTACCATAAGAAAAACAAAAGGCAGGTTAAAGGTGGTGTGGGCCACAAAAATTGTAAACAGCCCCAGCGGTATGCCCACGCCCGCAAAGAAAATTGAAAGCGATACGCCGATAATTATTTCCGGCAGTATCATTGGCAAAAAAGAAACTGTCTGTACATAGTTGCGCAGACGAAAGCGGTACCAGTTAATCCCGATTGCCCCGAAGGTGCCGATCACGGTGGCGGTCATGGCGGAACTGAAGGCGATGATTATGCTGTTCCAAAAACTGCGCCAAAGTTCACGCTCTGCAAACAGCCGCTTGTACCACCTTAGCGAAAAACCTACCCACCTCATGCTTGTAGAATCGTTAAAGGAATAGAGAATAAGAATAACCAGAGGGAGAAAAAGAAATATCATTGTAGCCATGAAGACTGCGTGGGAAAAAGAAAACTTTTTTCTGGCAGCCCGCTTTGCGTGCCTGAATGCTTCCTCATCGGGGCGTCCGGATTTAAGGGATGTAATGGCGTTCAAAAAAGTGTTTTTGAATTTCATAGCTTTGCTCCCGTAGCGGCGCGATCTTCGGCGACTCCCGAATCCGCGATACGCAACGCCTCGCGGCGCTGTATGTACATCATCACAAGAACGCCCACCGTAGTAACTACTGTAAGCACCATGGAAATCGCCGAAGCCAAAGGCCAGTTCCTGGATTTAAGTATTTGATCCGCGATGATATTTCCCAGCATATAGGAATCCTTTCCGCCCACGAGCTGTGGCACCGCGTAAGCGCCAAAAATCGGGATGAAGGTAAACAGCACCGCTGTAAAAAGACCGCCTTTTATGTTGGGCAGGAGAACCAGAATTATTGAAGAGAGCTTGCCGGCCCCCAGATCCCTGGCGGCTTCCAAAAGCGAAAAATCAAATTTATCGATGGTAGAAAACAGTGGAAGTATCGCGTATGGAAGATACATGTAGATCAGTACGAGGGTAACCGCCTTCTGGTTGTACATAAAGGGAATGTAATCGGTAATAAGCTTAAAACGCATGAGAAATTCATTAATAAAGCCGTTATTCCCAAGGATGTTCATCCAGGCGAAAACGCGGATAAGGAAATTGGTCCAGAACGGGATGATGATTATTAAGAGCAGCAGGGTCTGGTTTTTGCTGCGGGCCATGAAAAAACCGCAGGGAAGGGCAATCAGAATCGTAATTACGGTAGAAATTACCGAAGTAACGAGGGTGCGTCCGGTTATAGTCAGGAAGCTGGAATTTGTAAGGTTCTTGTAGGCTTCGAGGGAAAATTTCCATTCCACTCCGCCGTAAAGCCCTTTTTTCAGGAAACTGTATATGACAATAATGAAAATCGGCGCGAGAAAGAAAACCGTAAACCAGGCCGCCATCGGAAAGGAGTAGGTTGGGCCGTAGTTTCGTTTCCCCACGGGGGTCACGGTTTTGCCTCTGCGGTGTAACCGTCGCCGACAATGTAGCCGTCGTTAGCGCTCCAGGAAAGGTAGACCTGGTCTTTCCAGACTATGTCCGGTCCTTCGTCAGAATACTTTGCGTGCTGCTTGATTACCCGTATAAGGGTAGAGCCGTTTACCTTTACATAGAACTTGGTCTGGAACCCCGAGTAAATCGGTTCGTCTACCCCGCCCTGAAAAAGGTTGATGTCCTCCCGCTTGGTGGCAGGTTTTTCCTTGGATATAACGATCTTTTCCGGGCGTATGGTAAAACTCACCTTTGCTCCGGGCTTTAACTCATCCCTGGTGGTTACCTTGATTTTTCCCAATTCGGGAATTTCCAGCTCTTCCATGTATTCGATTTCCCCGCTTACCGAAGCAGACGCGGCAATTTTTTCCACGGAGGACACGGTCGCGTCAAAAAGGTTGGTTTCGCCTATAAAACGGGCGACAAAATCTGTGGCGGGGCTTTCGTAAATTTCGTGAGGTGTACCTACCTGTAAAACGTCCCCCAAGTTCATAACCGCGATCCGGTCTGAAACCGAAAGGGCCTCCTGCTGATCGTGGGTAACGTAAATAAAGGTGATCCCGATTTTGTCATGTATTTCGTCCAGCTCAATGAGCATGCGCTGCCTTAGCTTTGCATCCAGGGCGGAAAGCGGCTCGTCCAGAAGAAGCACTTTTGGCTCGTTGATAAGGGCCCTGGCAATAGCCACACGCTGTTTCTGTCCGCCTGACAGCTGGTTCGGTTTTTTGTGAGCGTGATTTTCAAGCTGAACCAGCTTTAAATAATCCACCACGGTGGAATCAATCTGACTCTTCGGAAGTTTTTTCAGCCTTAGTGGAAAGGCCACGTTTTCAAAAACCGTAAGATGAGGGAAGAGTGCATAGCTTTGAAAAACCGTATTGGCCTGCCTGCGATTTGGAGGCAAGGGAAGCACATCGATCCCGTCAAAAGTAACATCCCCGAAGTCAGGGGTTTCAAAACCGCCGATTATCCGCAAAAGGGTTGTTTTGCCGCAGCCCGAAGGCCCGAGAAGGGAAAAAAACTCACCCTTTTTTATTGTCAAATCAATCCCATGCAAAACCCTGAAGTTCCCAAAGGACTTGGAAACCTCCTTGATGACAACATCGCTCCCTTTCAATCCGTTTCTTCCAGCCTCCTGTGAAACACATTCTTATAATGTACAATGCGAACTTTTCCCCTCGATGTCAACGGGTAAAAATCAAAAAATTTAATTTATTCTATAGGATATTTCCACAGCATCCCATCATGACCTTTTAACAAAAAAGCTCCATTTTCTTCCACTGCAATCGCATTCTCGCTGAGGCGGATTTTACCGCCGCCGCCTGGGAGATCAACCGCGTAAACCGGCAAAGCAAGGCCGGAGATTTGGCGTTCCAGTTCACGGTAAAGGGCAAGGCCCTTTTTAAGGGGGACTCTGAAATGGGCGGCGCCGGGGGCAAGATCCAGTTGAAAAAGGTAATAAGGCGAAAGACCCAGGTTAAGACATTCACGGAACAACAGAGCGAGGGTTTCGGCGTTGTCGTTGATTCCTTTAAGCAGCACAGTCTGCACATGAACGGGTATCCCCGTTTCCACAAGAGAGGCCAGGACTGTCCGCGCGTCAGGCGAGAGCTCCTTCACGTGGTTAATGTGGGTAACGACCCGTAACGGCCTATAGCGGCGAAGGAGATCTATGGTCTGGCAACTTAGTCTTTTTGGATATGTTACAGGAACCCTGCTGCAAAGGCGGATGAGTATGTCAGGGCGCCTGTTGCGGAGTTTCCCGAAAAGCTCTTCCAATTTTCCGTCACAGGCGGTTAAGGGATCACCGCCTGAAACGAGAATTTCGCGTATTCCGGGGCTGGATTCAAGGTAAGCCAAAACCGGCTCAAGTTCCGCGCTGCTAATAAAAGCGGCGTTCATCCTTATGCGGCGAAAGCAGTAGCGGCAAAAACCGGCGCATGAGCCGCCGGCAAGGAGAAGCGCCCTGTCGCGGTACTGATGCACCAGCCGGCTTGCGGCCCTGTAACGCTCTTCTCCCAGAGGATCATCCAGGGCAAAGGGATCATCTGCCTCCTCAAGGGGGTCAGGTATGAACTGCCGCCTGATTGGATCATCGCGCTCAGGAGCTGCCAAAGAAGCGAAATGGGTAGTTACGGCGAGGGGCAAGGGAGAAGTTTTAAGTTTTTGGATCAACGCTCTTTCTTCCGCGCTTAACGAAGCGGCCAGTACGGCGGGGAGATCTTCAACAGAAGTGATGAGGGATGCGCCTGGTATTCTTTGAGGTGTTTTTGTTTTTAGCAAAGTACCTCTAAAATTTATGTCCATCTACGCGCTGTCAAATCCCCCCGGATAAGAATAATAATAAGCCCCTTTTCTTCAAAAAGCAGATAGTAACCATTTCGCAAAGCGTCGCTGATGTAGTTCCTTGCGATGCTATCCTCATTATCAGCACCTCCGCGCATATCTAAAACGATATAATCAGTGTTATGTACCATATCGGTATTATGGTAAGCTTCGTAATCAATAGCGTAGATCTCGTTGCGGTTGGCTAAATGTGCAAGGATGAAGGTAGAGCTTTTCACTGATGCGTCAGACGGAATTCGTTTTAGTGCCTCGTTCATTTTTGAATAATTTGCTTTGTTGTTTATATAATTTCTGATAACAGAGGAATCCGGCAGGGAATTCAGACAGAATATCATAGTCGTAGCGACCACAGCAAAGAACAGGACGAATCGTTTATTAAAGCCTTCCATTTCGGAAATATTCAGAAGTGTCATGTAAAATAAAAACGCGAGAACGCCGAACTGATACTGGAACCGTAAATTAAACTGATACCCATAATTTGTCATAAGGCTCATCAGTATTAACGGGAAAAAAAGTGTTAAACGCGACGCTTTTTTTGTCATAAATGGCATAAATGCAAGCGGCAGTAACATTTTAAACATATATATCAGCTTTTCGGCGGTCAGTAACTGCGTAAAAACATAGCCCGGGTTTATGACCACGGTTTTTACCATGTTTGTTATATTACCATCATCCGGAATATAATTGCCGTAACGACTTTTATCCATAATACCCTGGCCGTATTTTGACATCATAAACCAGCTAAACGCGAAATATGCCGCCGCCATTAAAAAAAGTCCACACCCATGCAAAGACGCTTTATAATTCTTCTCCGAAAGGTTTGATAAAATAATATATAATGCAAAAAATGCAATATAAATCGGGGCATCCTCTTTTACAAGCAGCACCAGAAAAGCGAAGATGTAAAGGAGAATATATTTTTTCTTCTCGTAAAAATAAAAGGTCCAGAAAAGCAGGGCGGTCAGGAAGCAATTTTCGTGCAAATCGTAATAGCAGCCGCTTGACAACGCCGGATACAGTGCGTAAAGGAAAGAAAGGAACACTATTGTTTTATTCGATAACCCTTTATGCTTCGCAAGCAGATAAAGCGGGATGATCCCGCTTGCGAGTATCACGGCCTGTAAAATTTGCAGCGTTTGCGGATGCGGGAAAAGAAGGTAAAAAGGAAGCACCAGATAATAAATCGGCGAGATGTGCACAGCGAAATGGCTCAAAAGCAAATTCCGCTCGCTTGTTACATAGGGAAAGAACCGCGTTCTCATGTTGTGAAACATATTAACAAAAATGCCGAAATCAAAATTGGGCGCGTAAAAAGAAAGGTAACGGTAAACGGTAACATGGCTGACAAAAACCGCGAAAGACACACCGAGTGCGGCAACAATGAAAACTGTTGCCCTGTCGTTCAGTTTGAGTTTGTTTATATAGGGCATATTTGTAACATTCAGCAGGTCGTTTTTTAAAACATAATAAATAGCCGCAGCCAAAAACGCGAGAAGGGCTATCGCAAAATAATATTCGTTAACTTCCGGCTTGCTGAGCGCCTGAGGCAGAAGAGAAAACGAATATGCAAGAATAAAGGACAAAAAAGCGAATCCGTCAACGCGTAGAGCCGGAAACAAACAGTCTATTACTGTTATCACAAAAAAAAACGTGATGGTTTTTAGCACAAAGACAAAAAAGCTCGAGTCTTGTAAATAATTTTTAGAGGCAAAGTTTGCGGCGGAAACGATTTTCACAAAAAAGTTAACGGCAAACCACGATGCAAGTACGCGCATCATGATTTTTTCAAACGTCATGGCATGTGAAAATTTCATTTTGATTACCTTTATACCAGCTTAACAAAATCTTTTTCAATTTTAGCCCTGAAGACAGGTGAAACCGCATTGATGTCTATTATATCTACCGTATATGGAAGTAGTGAATTTTCCAGTAACGATGATATATTTACTTTAATGTTATCCGGTAAAATATTCCCATTATAATCAATGGCAATATCAACATCAGAATATTTTACAGATTTTCCCTGTATTCTTGAACCATAAAGATACACCGGACAATTATCAAGTTCCGTAACACTTTTGATTATAGATATTATTATATTCAAATGTTTTTCATCAATATGCAGAAGAACCGTTTGTTGGCTTGATTTTTCTTTCAGCTTTGCAAGCTCATAATCAATTTCTTCAATGAATACAGGTATTATCGCTATTATGGATTCCGTATTGAATTCGTCATAATTATGACTTGTTAAGTTACGCAATTTACGGTATTTATCCCAGATTTCCAAATCGTTTAAAAGCAGCCCCCGTTTACAGCCAAGGCGGATTAATTCATTAAAGAGCATTTCTGAGATTTCAGCCCTGCTGGACTCAGCCTCGGAAAGGAAACGTCGTAAGATTTTGTGAGCCATTTCAAAAGTATATTCAAAACGTTGTATGACAGAATCTCTTACAAAAGTATTGAAAGTGTTTTTTTGATATTCAACCCATGCTTCTTTTAACGTAGCCAGGGCTTTTTCAAGATGGTCAGTTATTAATTCCATCGCTAATCACTTATCATCATCAGCGCCATAACTTTCGCGTCTCCAAGGATATTTTCCAAAATGGCGTATTCGTTAGGTTGGTGGGCAGTACAGTCAAAACGCGACCACACGGCGCAGTCGATGCCCTTTTTGCGCAGGAAAGCCGCGACGGTTCCGCCGCCTATACCTATGGTTTTGGTTTCAACCTTATACACTTCTGTTATACTTTTGGAAAGAAATTTTACCAGCGGCGAATCCTGCGAAGTGGGAGGGGATTCGTTTCGGTAACCAATATCGTATTCTATCTTTACTTTGTGCCTGGCTTCTACTTCGGCCTTTATGCGATCAACTTCCTTAAGTACATCATCAATAGAAGTAGAAGGGAGTATCCGCATGTCGTAATAAAAAACGTCATCTCCAGGAATGGTGTTGATGTTAGGTATGTTGGGCTCTTTTTTTGTAGGCTGAAAAGTAGAATAGTCAGGATCGAAAAGCGGGTTTCTGTCGGAAAATTTTTCCGAAAGCCCGTAGTGGAGTTTCACTGTCAGATCCGCGCCGGCAAGGTAGGCATTGACGCCAAGGTCCGGATGGGCGGCGTGGGTCTGAACTCCCTTGGTAATGAACTTTGCCCAGACATGGTTTTTTTCCGCAATTTCAATGTCCGCTCCGGATCTGCTGCCGGAATCCGGAATGATGACCATGTCGTTTTTATGGAAAAGTTCAGGATGGTTTTTTATAAGCCAGTCCAGGCCGTAGACGCTGCCGTTTTCCTCGTCCGATACGAAAAGGAGCTTTACCGTCCGGCTTGGTGTAATCCCCTGCTTGACCAGCGCCAGCGCCGCTATTACCGATGAGGTTAGCCCCTGCTGGTTATCCTCCACGCCCCGGCCAACGATCCGCTTGCCCAGCGGAGTTCCGTCGCTCCTCTTGCCCTCTTCGACAACTACCGCCTTCCAGGGGTCGTTGTTCCAAAAAGAAGCTTCGCCTGGCGGAACCACGTCGGTGTGGCTCATAACCCAAAAGCGTGGGCTGTTGCCCGATGGACCGTCTTTTCCGGGAATGGTTGCTAAAAGGTTCGGCCTGACCCCGCCTTTGGCGCGGGGATCGGGAGCGTCGTAACGCTCAAGCTGGCTTATGCCCTGGGCCTTTAACCATGCCGCAAGAAATTCGCATTTATCCAACTCACCTTCGCCGCCGGAATCAGGCGAAATCGCTGGATACTTGCAGAGCTCTGTCTCAAGCTCCACCGCCAGATTAGTTGAATTTTCAATAAAGCTGAAAATTTTTTCTTTCATGGTAAACTCCTTTTGCAATTCTCATGCCCTTATGCCGGTATTTTTATACACTTCCCAGGTGCTTTGGATTATGGTGTCTATACTGGAATGATCCGCTTTCCAGCCCAAAAGCTCCCTGGCAAGTTTAGACGATGCTGTTAGAGTAGCCGTGTCTCCGCTTCGCCGCCCGGTAACGCTTGAAGGTATAGGCTTGCCGGCAATGCGCCGCGCGGCTTCAAGAATTTCCAGAACAGTGGTGCCGGTTTCGCTTCCCAGATTGACTGTCAGGCTCCTGTCGTTTTTGCTTATGTAATCCAGAGCTGCCGAATGTGCGGCGGCAAGATCGTTTACATGGATGTAGTCCCTGATGCAGGTACCGTCCCTTGTTTCGTAATCGTTCCCAAAAATTGAAAGCTCCCTCCGTATGCCAACGGCAACTTCCATAATTACCGGAATCAGGTTCGCCGGGTTTTGTTCCAGCCCCGTGATTCTGCCTTTTACATCATAGCCCGCGGCGTTAAAGTAACGTAGGCTGGCAAAGCGCATGTCCCTGAGCCTGTCGTACCATTGCATGAAACGCTCGATTTCAACTTTGGTAAAGCCGTAGTAGTTCTCGGGGTTTAGCGGATGATTTTCATCAATGGGCAGGTATTGGGGCAGGCCGAAGACCGTCGCGCTGGAAGAAAAAATAATGTACTTAATTCCACTTTCGGACATGGCGTTAAGAATGTTTATTGTCCCGCTGATGTTGTTTAATGAATACTTTTCCGGCTTTTCCATTGATTCACCCACGGCCTTAAAGGCCGCGAGGTGTACCACCGCGTCAAAGGGCTCAGGTTTAAGAGCGGCGGTAATATGCCCCTGACAGACCGCCAGCAAAGCCGGATAATCAAGGATGCTACCAAGAACGAAGGCGGCTTCGGGAAAAAGGTTTTCCTTTAGCCCGCTTGAAAGATCGTCAAAAACCGTTACCTTGTGTCCCCTGTCCAGAAATTCTCTTGTAACATGGCTGCCGATATATCCGGCGCCGCCAATTATCAGGGTATTCATTTGTGCTTCCTTAGTTTTCGTAACTCAAAAAGAATCATAGTCCCGGTAAAGATAAAAGAAAAGCCCTCAGCCACAGGGCCTGCCGCTGCGATACCCCAAAGCCCCCAGATTCTTCCAAAGATGATAAGACAGGGAATCAGGATAATGCATTGCCTTAGCATATTTAAAAGAATCGAAATTTTCGGGCGGCCTGTAACTGTGAACATATTGGCCGAGACAATCTGAAAACCGTTTACTGGCAGCATCAGCAGGGCAACCCGCATAGCCCAGGGCGCGAAAGTGTAGAGCGCGGGGCTGCCATCCGGGACAAAGAGGCGAATCATCGCCAGCGGGAAACACTGGGTGGCGGTGAAACCAAGCAGGCAAACAGCAGTTGCCGCCGATATCGCGAGAAGATACGCCCTAAGCACTCTGTTAAATTTTTTCGCCCCGTAGTTGTAGCCCAGTATTGGCTGAGCGCCCTGATTGATGCCGAACACGGGCATGAGGATCAGCATCGATATTGAACCGATTATATTCATCCCCGAAAGCGCTATATCTCCGCCGTTACTGACACCCAGCGCGTCCGATCCGTACCAGCCAATACTTGTATTAATTATAAGTTGGACTGCCGACATAACAATGTGCATGATGAACTGGGGAGAGCCGAAGCCCATTATTTCAATTACAGTTTTTAACGATGCCTTAAACGCAGCGGGCTTTAGGTGAATCACCGCCTTTTTGCTAAAGGAAAAAGAAAGTATCCATATACAGGAAACAGCCTGTGAAATAATGGTTGCCCAGGCGGCCCCTTCGACGCCCCAATGGAAAACAAAGATAAACAGGGGGTCAAGAATCGTGTTAAGCCCGGCGCCCAGGAACATGGCAATCATTGTAATGGTGGGAAAACCCTGCGCCCTGGTTGAATGGGACAGACCAAAACCAACCTGCATGGGTATTGAGCCGTAAAGGACTATCCTAAAATACCGGCGGCTGTAATCCAGGGCCAGGCTTCCTTCCTGTGCGCCCATAAAAGAAAGAATCTCGTCCAAAAAGAAAAGCCCTAAAAAGGAAAGCACAGCGCCGGACACTATAAGGAGAAAGAGGCAATGGTTCAGGGTGTTTTCCGCTTCCTCTTTGCGGCCCTGGCCCAGGCGCATAGAGATCATATTGGCCGACCCAATCCCAAAGAGCATAGCAAAAGCCATTGCAAGGGACATAAGCGGGGCTACCAGGGAAAGGCCGCCCAGGGCTATCTCGTTTACACCCCTGCCGACGAATATCCTGTCAACCACGTTGTAAAGGGCATTAACCAGCATCCCGGTAATTGCCGGGAGGGAGAAACGAAGCAATAATCGGCCTACGGGTTCAACTCCAAGGCGGTCTGCAGCATTTAATTGAGAATCTGACAAGCGCTGTACTCCTTGAGCCATTTTCAAAATTGATGTTTTGGAAAATCAAAAAAAGCTTGAAATCAAGATAAATGATATTGACAAAAATCACAAGGCGATGTATTTTTATATATGAATGATTGTTCAAATGAACAATCATTCAACTGAGAGGTATATATGGCTTCAGAAAAAAAGATACTTGTCTTTAACCAGGAAACTGTGGAGCAGGCTTTTGAAAATCTCCCTGCACAGAAGGTTCTGGAAAACCTGGGTGAATTCTTCAAAGTTCTCACGGATCCCACACGGCTTAAAATACTTTACGCCCTGGGCGCGGGGGAACTCTGCGTTTTTGACCTTTCTGTCAGCGCCGGCGCAAGCGTGTCGTCGGTGAGCCACCACTTGTCGGCGCTTAAGCGGGTAAGGCTGGTAAAAGGCCGGCGGGAAGGCCGGATTATCTATTATTCCCTGGACGATGAGCATGTCCAGTCCATTATTAAATACGCAAGAGATCATTTGGCGGAGGATTAACCAATGAAAGCAAAAGCAAAGGCGATAAGCCTGGACATACTGTATTCAAAAAGAACGGCCGCTTTCGCGGCGGCGCTCTCCTTGTGGGCTTTGGGGATTCTTTTAGGGCATTTTGGATCCTTTCAGGATTTGTTTGCCGCGGTTCAAAATTTTTTATCAGCTTCCTCAATGAGTTTTTTATCGAAATTTTTATCTTTCGCTTTCTTTTTTGCTTCCTGGCTTTTGGCGGGCCTTCCGGTTCTGAAAAGCGCCGCAAAAAACCTTTTACAAAAGAAGAACAGAGCCCTGGACGAGAGTTTTCTTATGTCTGTGGCAACCATAGGCGCTTTCGCGATTGGGGAATGGGCCGAGGCCGCCGCCGTCATGATCTTCTATATGATTGGGGAGATAATTCAGGATGCGGCTATTGATAAGTCCCGCTCGTCCATTGATGCCCTTCTGGCTGTAAGGCCGGACAAGGCCCGTATCGGGGACGGGGACACCTGGAAAGAAATTCCAGCCGGGGAAGTCGTTCCCGGGAGCCTTATAATGATCCGGCCCGGTGAGCGCATTCCACTGGACGGAATCGTAATCGAAGGGAAAAGTTCGATAGACGCTTCGATGCTCACAGGGGAATCCAGGCCGGTTAGCTGCACTACAGGCAGCGAGGTCTTTTCCGGCACTTTGGCCCTTGACGGGGTGTTGAAGGTCAAAACCACCAAAAACGCAGGGGAATCCTCCGCTTCCAGGATAATCCAGCTAGTTGAATCCGCCAGGGAAGCAAAAGCAAGGCCCGAACGGTTCATCACGGCTTTTGCACGCTGGTACACGCCAATTGTGGTAGGAGCCGCTGTTTTGCTTGCGGTCTTACCGCCCCTGTTGTTCGCCGGACAGCGCTTTACCGAGTGGTTTTATCGCGCCCTGATTCTTTTGGTCATTTCCTGCCCCTGCGCCCTTGTGGTAAGCGTTCCTTTGGGCTATTTCGCGGGAATTGGGGGCATGTCCAGGCGGGGAATTATGGTTAAAGGCGCTATCTATCTGGATTCATTAAACAAAGTGAAAAATGTGGCTTTTGACAAGACAGGAACCCTCACAAAAGGCAAATTTGCCATTGCCGCCCTTGAACCGGCGCCGGATGTAAGCAAAGAAACCCTTTTGGAGACCGCCGTAATAGCGGAAAGTGAATCGAATCATCCAATCGCCAGGGCAATAGTCGATTACGCAGGGACTGATGGCTCAACGAAAGTCGATGCGGTACGGAGCGAAATTGCCGGGAAGGGGGTTGAGTGTGTTTCCCGCTCTGAAACGATCCTTGCGGGAAGCCGCAGGTTTTTGGAATCTCGCCTGGAAGACGCCGCTTTTTCTATCAACGGTGAAGAAGAAGGAAAAGAGAGCTGTACGCCGGTTTATATCGCCAGGAATGCCAAATATCTGGGCAGGATTCTTATTGGCGATTCGCTTAAAGAGGGTGCGGCTGAAACCATTGGCAGGCTCAGAAAAATGGGCATACACAACACTATGCTTACCGGTGATACCCGTTCTTCGGCAATGGATGTTGCTTCACAACTAGGCATTGGTTCGGTGAAGGCGGAGCTTCTTCCGGAAGACAAACTCCGGGAAGTGGAAAATTTGACACGTTCGGGAACTACGGTTTTCGTTGGCGACGGGATCAACGATGCGCCTGTTTTGGCAAGGAGCCATGTAGGAATTGCCATGGGCTCCGGCGCTGACGCGGCGGTAGAGGCCGCGGATGTGATTATTATGACAGATGACCCAAGGCGCGTTCCCGAAGCGATTGAAAGGGCCAAAAAAACCCGCCGTATCGTAATGGGCAACATTGCCTTTGCCCTGGGCGCAAAAGGGTTTTTTATCGTTTTGGCGGCCTTGGGCATGGCAAATATGTGGGTTGCCCTTATTGCCGATGTCGGGGTTGCTCTGGCGGCGGTTTTAAACTCTACCAGAGCCCTTAGGTAACATTATGGTAAACCATAAGATCCAGCTGAGGGTAAAGGTTAATATAAAAAAAGTGTTAAATTTGGGCTATACAGATTAATAATCTTTGCTATTATAAATATCCTGTGGTATAATTATTCAGGAAATTTATTCAAGGAGCGGATTATGAAACGGTTAATAGTTATCGTTTTGGTTTTGGGAGTGGGGGCATCTCTATTCGCCCAGGCTCAGCTTTCGGAGTATCGCTTTGCTTCCGGCGATTGGCGTTGGGTTGGCAACAGGCTTTATCAAAATGACGCAGCTGCCCCGCTTGCCAAAGTGAACGTTCGGGTTCCTCAAAGCGGGCCCATGATCTACGAGTTTAACGTTCGTTACGAAGACGGCCCAAGAAAGACCCATGCCGGTTTTGGCATCCATATCTTTGCCGACGATGTTATCCATGTTGCCTCATGGGGAAGCGGTACTTCCTATCTTTTATGGCTTAATTACGATGAGAATCCCGTTACCCCGGGCTTTCCCAAGGGTTTCTCGGCTCAGGTTTACCGCAGCATTTCAAATTCCCGGATGGAACTGGTTGAAAGCGTAGATTTGAACGCATATGTTGACCTCGTGGATCAATACCTCACAAGCCAGATTCCCGTTAAAATTTGGGCCAATGGTGATACAGGAGAAGTAAGAGTATATGATCCTACCGATTCTGCTTTAGATTATTACTTCTATTTTAATTTGCCCACGAAAGGTCTTAAGGGAAATTGGGTTTCTCTCAGGACAAACAATGTTAAAGCGTCTTTCGGACTGGGGTATTAGCGAGAAACCCTAATTTATCGCAGGGTTCATCGCCACAAATAACCTAAACAAAACCAGCCTACAGGCGGGCGGGGGTAAGGCAGGGCATTCTCTTTACTCCAATTCTTTACTTAACGCTTTCGTGCGCAAGCCTACGGCTTGCTCGACACGAAAGCGGGGGGTTTGTCCAACCCCCATTTACTCGCTTGTCGCAAAAGGTCATGCCCTGCCTTACTCTCGCCCGCAGCAGGGCTTTGCGCGACGGTTTCGAGCTTAAATGGGTTTATTCGTATAAATTAGGGTTTTTAAGCTGCTTCCCGCTTTGTTCCAACCACCTGCAAGACAAACACCAGCCCGATAAGAACAAACCCGATAATATCGGTTACGTAGCCGGGATCTATCGCCATAAGGCCGCCAATGACTGCGGCAAACCGCAGGGGGATAGGAACCTTCTTTAGCATGAAGCCTTCAATTCCGGCGGCAAGACCGAACATACCAATAAAGGAAGTTATTATGATCTGGATTACATTTAAGGGGGAAGCACCAACCCACAACATCGTTGGATTGAAAACGAATATGTAGGGAATGATAAAGGCGGTGATGGCAAGCCTGCTGGCCGTAAGGCCGGTCTTAATGGGATTGCTCTTCGCGATTGCCGAGCCTGCGTAAGCCGCCAGGGCAACAGGCGGGGTAATGTCCGCGATGATCCCAAAGTAGAAGACAAACATGTGAGCCGCTATCATTGGCACAACAATTCCCAGTTCCCTTCCTGTTCGCAGCACCATGGGGGCGGTAATTGTAGCCATAATTACATAGTTGGCGGTTGTGGGGACTCCCATTCCCAGTATTAGGCAGGCTATCATCGTAATGAACAAAGCCACCAAAAGGCTTGTCCCGGTGGAAAGAAAGAAGGGGTTGTTGACAACACTAATCAGTGCGCCGATGAGCGTTTGCCCAATCCCCGTTAGGGTTACAATGCCGACAATGATGCCCGCGATGGCGCACGCCACGGCTACGCCGATGGTATTGCGGGAGCCGCCGGCAAGGGCTTCCACCAAAGTCGCTCTGCTAAAGCGGGTTTCTTTCCTGATAAAACTAACCAGGAAAGCCGCGAGAATGCCGAAACAAGCGGCAAAAGCCGGCGTAAAGCCCAATGTCATCATGCCTATAAGGGCAATTATTGGAACAAACAAAAAACCCCTTGTTATTAATAAGCGCCCAAAGTGTGGTATCGATTCTTTCGGAAGCCCCCTTAAACCTAGTTTCTTCGCTTCAAAATGCACCATCAGGAAGATCCCGGTAAAGTAAAGCACAGCGGGCAGGATGGCGGCTACCGCAATCGTAGCGTATGGAGTGCCGGTCAATTCCGCCATAAGAAAGGCGGCGGCCCCCATTATGGGAGGCATGATTTGTCCGCCGGTAGAAGCAGAGGCTTCAACCGCGGCTGCAAACTCCGGCTTGTATCCGGTTCTCTTCATGGTTGGGATGGTAACGCTGCCTGAACCGACAGTGTTTGCTACGGAGCTTCCGGAGATCATCCCGAAAAGGGCGCTGGCAATTACCGCTACTTTGGCAGGGCCCCCCGCGGTAAACCCAGCCACCGAATTGGCCAGGTCGATAAAGAAATTCGCGATTCCTGACTTTTCCAGAAAAGCCGCCAAAAAAATAAACAGGACAATAAAGGTTGAACAAACACCTATTGGAGTGCCTATGACCCCCTCGGTTGTGTAAAAAAGCTGGTGAATTATCCGGCGCAGAGAATAACCGCTTAAAAAGGCATATGCGATAAAGCCTCCGGCAACAACCAGGATGGGAAGCCCCACAACCCTGCGGCAAAGCTCCGCCAGGATAATAATGCCAATGATGCCCATGGTAATATCTGTGGGCGTTAGCCTGGTCGCCCTGTCAACAATCGCACGGAAATTGACCACGTAATAAAAAAAAGCAATGGCCCCAATACAGCCCAAAACTATGTCATACCAGGCAATGTGGTTTTCCCGTTTTGTCATGTCCTTACGCAACGGATAAAGCAGAAAACCCAGAAATATAAGGCTTCCCACAAAAACGCACCTTCTTACCTGTTCGGGAAGGTTTCCGATTAAGGTTACCCAAAAAGTGTAGGCGGCAAACAGGACTAAAAGCCCTGTAACTATGTAGTTACGGATGCCGGAAAAATGACGCACATTGGATTCCCGGTCAAACTTGGCGAGAAGTTCATCCGTTTCTTTTTGAGTCAGTATTTCGTCTTGATTGGCCATTTTGCTTCTCCCCTTATTTAATCAAGTGTATGTTAATATGGGCGTTTCTTCCACAGAGATCCCTTAAGCTAATAGTTTCGCCATTAATAAAAAGCAAATGATCTGAAACGGTTCCCACGATGTAATTAAGTTCATTATCTTTAAAGGTAGTTGTATAACCGCTTATGACCATTGCGTCTCCATCGCGGCTAAAGGTTAAACCCCCTTCCAAATCGCTTTTCATTCCGGCCCCAAAAGAAAAAAAGCGCACTGCCCAGAGCCGGATCATTCCGTTTTCAACGATGTAAAACTCGCGCACGGGACTTTGATTCACCGAATGAATAAATTCAATGGAGAATTCCCCGTTTTCTTCCAGCGGCCATCTGCCGTAAACCTTGCCGGAATCACCGTTTCGTATTTCCAAAACCCTGCCGGCCTGTTCGGGACGGAAGCTTTGGCAAGAAACAGAAAAAAGCGCCATGGCGGCAATTATCGGAACAGTAATCGTAAAGATTGAACCGTAGCGCCATGGCAGCTTCGTAAACATGGTACCTTTATGTAATTACTTTATAGCACCAACTTCTTTGAAATACTTTAACGCACCAGGGTGGAAGGGAACCGGAATGCCATCCACGGCATAGGCAAGGGTAAGTTCTTTGCCCTTGACGTGGGCATTTTCAATTAGGGCCTTGCTTTCAAATAAAGCCTTGGTAATGGTGTAAACCGTGTTTTCAGAAAGCTTGGAAGAAACAATGAAAGTCGCTTTTATCGCAACGGTATTTACTGCGGTTGTCATTCCCTTGTAGGTGGCGGCAGGTATCGCGTACTGAGTGTAGGACGGGTACTTAGCTTTAAGCTGAGCGGCGTGGGCATCGTCAATTTCCACAAGAACAACATCCTTGGCGTTCGCTACATCGGTAATACCGGCGGCAGGAGCGCCGCTGGTGAAGAAGAAAGCGTCGATTTTGTTGTCCCTAAGGGCGTCAGCGGATGGGCCGACACCAAGGTTTTGTACTCTGATGTCGTTATAGGTAAGGCCATAGGCGTCCAGTATATGCCGGGCGTTAATTTCGGTACCGCTTCCCGCGTCGCCAACCGACACATTTTTACCTCTAAGATCCGCGACATTTTTGATTCCGGAAGAAGCGCTGGCTACAATCTGACATACTTCCGCATAGACGGCTGCCATGGCATTAAAGGTGTTGTATTTAGTGCCGTTGAAAGTTTCCAGTCCCCGCCAGGCGTAGTCCATTGTGTCGTTCTGGACAATCGCTATTTCCACATCGCCCTGGTCAATAAGCTCAATGTTCGCCTTGGAAGCGCCTGTAGACTGAACAGGCATGGCTATACCGGTCTTTTCACTCAGAATTTGGGCAACCGCCGAGCCAAAGGCATAGTAGGTACCGGTGGTTCCCCCTGTAGCCATACGTAAACGTGTGACTTCCGCCTGTTTGCTTCCCGTGTCCTGATTTCCTGTACCAAAGGAAATTCCGGCCAACGCGATAAATAATACCGCCGCAATCAATGTAGTCTTTTTCATACATTCTCCTTATCGTTTTTTAGGGTAAAAATACACCCTTCTTGTAACGCATTATATATTTTTATTGAAAAAAGTAAAGGCATGCTAATAAAGGTAATGCGGAAGCCCAGGTATGGTTTCATTCGGCTTGACTTGCCTTTGGCTAACCAGTATAAATCAGAAGACAGGAACTTACGTATATAATGGAAAAATCTGTTGGACAGAAGCGCATAGGTGTTTTGGATTCCGGTATAGGTGGGCTTACTGTTCTAAAGGAGCTTGAGCGCCTTTTGCCTTCAGAAAATATGGTTTATTTTGGCGACAGCGCAAACTGCCCCTACGGCAACCGCACTAAGGAAGAGATATTGAAACTTACCCTCTCAATGCTGGACTTTTTACAGGAGCAGGGTGTAAAGATAGTAGCAATCGCCTGTAATACCATCTCTTCTTTAATAGACAGGTACCGGGATCGCTACGAATTTCCAATCGTGAGCATTATTGAAGCGGCCTGTGGGCATATTGCGGAACAAAAGCTTGCCCAGGTGGGTATCTTTGCCACTGTGTTTACCACTCAGGAAAAGCTTTATGAAACGCTTATCCGGCGCCTTTGTCCGGGCACACTTGTATACGGCCGATCCAGCCGCACCCTTGCCGAGTTTGTGGATCAAGGGCGTTTTGACGATCCCGCCACGGCAGAGGAAGTCCGGGCGTTTCTGGGCTCTCTGTTGATAGAGCATCCGGAAGTAACGCATATTGCGCTGGGATGCACGCACTATCCTATTGTGTTGGATCTGTTCCGGGGCGCGGCGCCCAACGTCACCTTCATAAACCCGGCGCTGGAGCAGGCGAAAGTGGTACAGAGGATCCTGGAGGAACGGGGCGCGTTGGCTTCGGGCCCGCAGGAGAGGCACGAAATCTTTACCAGCGGCTCGACCCAGGTGTACGCTGAGGTTCTTAAACGGCTGGAAATTCAAAGGCCTGTTGAGCTGCACAGCAAAAAAATATAGAGGGAAAATGGGCCATTGTGTTGTCGCGGAAGCGGAAAGCATTTTAGACAAGGAATTCCCGGTTTTGGACAAGGGGTTTATCCGGCTGGTTGACTATCTGGGCGGAGACGAAAGAGTAGTCCAATCCGCCAGGGTTTCCTATGGCGAGGGTACAAAATCCTACCGCGAGGATGCAGCGCTTATTGATTACCTGCTCCGCAATTCCCACACCAGCCCCTTTGAGCAGGTAGTGCTCACTTTCCATGTGAAGCTTCCCATTTTTGTAGCCCGTCAATGGGTACGGCACAGAACCGCAAGGCTTAACGAAATCTCCGGACGTTATTCAATACTGAAAGACGATTTTTATGTGCCAAAAGCGGAAGATGTGGCTTTGCAAAGCACTGACAACAAACAGGGCCGCTCCGCCGAAGCTCTGGATTCCGCCCTGGCGGAAAAAATCCGCGCGGCGCTTACCGACGGGCAAAAGTCCGCCTACGCCGCCTACAGCTCCCTTGTGGACGAAGGAATAGCCCGGGAACTTGCCAGAATCAACCTGCCCCTTTCTCTCTATACCGAGTGGTATTGGCAGATAGACTTGCACAACCTCTTTAATTTCCTGAAACTCCGCCTGGACGCGCACGCCCAAAAAGAAATACGCCTTTATGCCGTGGTTCTTTTTGAGATCGCCAAAAAAGTTGCCCCCAGGTGTTGCGAGTCGTTTGAACAGCACATACTGAAGGGGGTGCGTTTTTCCGGTAGAGAACTTGCTGAATTACAGCGGCGTCTTGACGGAAAGAGCGGCGAACTTTCGGGAAAAGAGTTGGAGCGCTTCGAGGAAAAACTTAAAAACGGCAGGCAGATGTAGGAGAATCATGAAAAAACCAACTTTGGTTGTTTTGGCAGCCGGTATAGGAAGCCGCTACGGCGGAATCAAGCAGATGGAAAAATTCGGCAAAAACGGCGAAGTGCTTCTGGATTATTCGGTTTTTGACGCTTTGCGGGGCGGCTTTGGCAGAGTGGTGTTTATCATCAGAAAGGATCTGGAGAAGGATTTTAGCGAAGCCGTGCTGGCCCGCATGGAAGGAAAGGTTAACTATGAGCTTGCCTATCAGGAGCTGGACAGCCTTGTCCCCCCTGATATTTATGAAAATGTAAAAAAAATTGGCAGGAGCAAGCCCTGGGGAACAGCACACGCCCTGTTGTGTGCGGCGGACAAAATAGACTCGCCTTTTGCGGTAATCAACGCGGATGATTTTTACGGAAGGGAGGCCTTTGCCGTGATGGGCAAATTCCTTGCAAAAAGCGGGCATAAAGAAGGCGCTATAGTGCCGTACCTGCTGGAACCTACTTTAAGCAAAACGGGAACCGTTGCCAGGGGAGTCTGCAAAATTTCCGGAAATTACCTTGAGTCTATTGACGAGCTAACCGCGATTGAAAAAAAAGACGGCGTAATTTTTAACACCGGTACCGATGGCGCAAAACGGGAGCTTCCTCCTGACACTCCGGTCTCCATGAATTTTCTGGCTTACCCCGACAGCATACTCCCAAGGTTCAGGCAATACTTTGACGAGTTTATTGCCGCTTCCGGCGGGGAGCTAAAAAGCGAATGTTACCTTCCCAAAGCGTCGGACTGGTTTATCAGGAATGGCTTCCTTAAAATGCGCGTTCTTAACGCAGACTCGGAGTGGTTCGGCGTTACATATAAAGAAGACAAGGACATGGCAATCAAGCGCCTGGCGGAGCTTACCAGCCAGGGCGTTTATCCTGATTCGCTGTGGAGTTAAGATATTTCATAAAACCATGAGCCATGTGGCGCAAAAAAGTGAGCCACATGGTGCATAAAAATGAACCACGTGGCGCAAAAAAGTGAGCCATGTGGTATTAAAAAAAGAGCCGTCTGGCATCTTCCTTTCCTGTAAAAGCGCTGATATAATTTCCCTGGATCGAGCCTGTATGGGCGATTACTATGTCAGCGGACATTAAACAGAGGAAAAGATATGACGCATGAAGAAATTATGCGCGAATTCGAACAATGGATGAAAAGAGAAGTTGCGCTTACGGACTCTAAAATCAAACTAAATTCGAAGTATAAGTATTCCTTCGTAACAATTGTAAAGTATACCGGCACTACCAAAGACCCGGCCAATAATGGCCCTGTCCACGAATACCTGGCCAGCAAAAACTATAGGGGTAGACGGTTTCCGCAATTTATTACACGACCGGATCTTTTCTGTTCAGAAATTGTGAACAAAAGCGTTACGGCTATTTCCACGGGTGGGAATCAGACTGTCGAGTTTTCGGTGTCTCACGATCCACACTGGTGGAGCCCCAGCGCGAAAACCAGGCTTTTGGTACTAAAACCGAATTCCAGAATAAATATCGATGACGAAAAAGGCGTTTTCGAGCTAACTGAAGGTACGTTATTGGAAGACACAAAATTTAAAACCGCGAGAGAGTTTGACGATGTGATGGAATTTTACACTTGCGGGGCTGAAGGGGTGGGCGGCTTGATAAAAAAAGAGGTTGACGCCCTGAAAAAACTTAACCCGGACAAAGACAAGCTTGCCGACGCGGCAATTAACGCATTCACCGTGAAACAGGGAATATTTACCGCTATGACTATAGCTGTTCCCGCATGGTTTCTTCCGGCAGACTATGCTTTTGACTTCGCGAAAAACTTGATCAAATCGTATCTGGCCTATGCCCTTTCGTATTGTTATTTTGGGAAGGAACCGAATGATCTTAAAAACGATCTATATATTTTATTGGCCGACGATGATGTAAAAAGCACAGTTGAAAAAGTACTCGAAGTTGTGAAAAAAGTGGACGAAATAGTAATTGATATAATTTCGGACGATAAACTGATGGCTAAGCTCAGCGAGGCTTCGGCCAGGAAGGCTGCAAAAGATTTAGCTAAGGGGAAAATTGTAAAAAGCGGGGAAAAAAAGATAACAGCGGCGGGCCTTAATGAAGCCGCAAAAGCCGCCCCTTTTATTGCCACCGGCATTCAGATGGCTCTGGATACTGCGGAAATTCAAAAATACGGATCAGAGACAAAATGGTACTATAAAATGAAGTCCGGAAATGCCTCCACCCCCACCCCTGTTGCAAAGAAGGTAACGGTTACCTTCGACGCCAACGGGGGCAGTGCGCCCAATCCCGCAAAAAAGGAAATAACCGTTGGCGAAACCTATGGCCCTCTGCCGCCTGTTTCCAAAGCCGGATACACCTTCAACGGCTGGAATGTCTCGGCTACAGGCGGGACGCTGGTAGGTCCCAGCACAAAGGTAACTAACGCGAGCGACCACAAGCTTTACGCGCTTTGGGGTACGCCCAGCGGCATGGCGGTTACCTTCAACGCCAACGGCGGCAGTGCGCCCGACCCCGCGACCAAGCACTTATCCCCCGGCAACCCCTATGGCACGCTGCCAAACGTTAGCAGAGGCGGTTGCAAGTTAGAAGGCTGGTTTACCGAAGCTAATGGCGGGACTAAAGTAGACGAAAAGAGTGTGTTCGACGGCAGTAAAAGAACGCTTTACGCGCATTGGGCCGGCGTGCCCAT
>Ga0268262_10000713_pt1 | contig 43054 bp, 26 predicted proteins | sample TergutNc150P3_FD_190354 | JGI IMG/M metagenome (GOLD analysis project Ga0268262, IMG submission 190354) | Nasutitermes corniger P3 segment gut microbial community from laboratory colony in Florida, USA - Nc150 P3 (SPAdes) (version 2) | ecosystem: Host-associated > Arthropoda: Insects >...
ATCCTGTACGTCTTATGCAACGTATTGGTCGTGTTGACCGCAGACGTAGCAGTGAAATAGAAAAAGCGTTATTAAAAGACCATCCGCAAGACCTTACAGAAAGAAACACTATTCATTTTTGGAATTTCCTTCCGCCTTCTGAACTTGAAAATTTACTTTCTCTGTATCAAAGGGTGTCTCAAAAAACATTACGGATTTCTAAAACTATGGGGATTGAGGGTAAACAACTTTTAACACCGGATGACGATTACAACAGTCTTAATGAATTCAATGCCGCCTATGATGGAACTGAAAGTAAAGAAGAAGAAATGGCTTTAGAATATCAACAATTAATGAAGGATAATTCGGATTACCAAAATATTGTAAATACTCTGCCGCAAAGAATCTTTAGTGGAAAGAACAGCCAAGGTAAAAAAGGTTTCTTTTTTTGTTATGAACTGCCAAGTAAACACCCTGACGGTACATGGACTAACCATGGAGAAGGATTTTATAAATGGTATTTATTAAATCCTGAAACAGAAGAAATAGAAGAGCAGACTTATGATATTTGGTCTTTAATAAAATCCGAAAAGGATACCCTAAGAGTGCTTACAATAACAGAAAGCGATTTTTCTGATATGAAAAAGACTATTGACGCTTATATCAGTAAAACATATATGAAAGGAATTCAAGCTCCAATAGGAATAAAACCAAGACTTACAACATGGATGCAGTTAGTATAAATAATTAACTTGAGGAAATGACATTGGATATTAAAAAAGTTCATAATTTTAAAACTCTCTTGTCTTGGCTTTCCGCCGAGTTAAATTGGGAAACAGGCATAGATGATTATGAAAATATAGATGATATTACCTACGATTTTGACGCTAAGGACATTCATCTTATACCGGAAGAATTTGCCAAAATAACTTCCCTTAAACAACTGCGTCCTGTATACGAGAAACAACCTTGGGGAATATTTGCTGTTGAATTTGAAAGCAAACGTCTTGAGGTAAATAGTCTTCGTAAAATTCTTTCCGGTCTTATCCCCAAACGCCGTAACCGAGACCATGCTGTATGGGATAAAGAAAACCTTTTGTTCTTTTGCTTTTGGGGAGCAAAGAATGATCGCAGTTTTGGAGCAGTACATTTTGAAGATAAAACAAGCGGACTTCCTTCAATAAAAATATTTTATGCTAATCCAAAAATAGAAGACATAACACAAATAAAAAGATTTGAAGAAAAATTCAGAAAATTAACATGGCCTAATCTTCCAAAAAATCCAAGTTCTGATGATTTTAAAGCTTGGCATGAACAATGGATATGTGCTTTTCCCGGCTTTTACCTTCAGAATATACGTGATTCAATTCTATTAACATCAAGCCTGGCAGGAATTGCTTTGGACTTACGTCAAAGAATACAAGACATTTTTGCCGTTGAAACAGAAAACGGCGCTATCCATGATCTTTACATGAAATTCAAAAAGTCTCTGATACATGATATGACCGAAAAACAATTTGCCGATATGTATGCCCAAACTATGGTTTACGGTCTTTTCTCCGCGCGTTGTATGATAGATATGAGAAAAGATAATAATGAAGATTTAAATTCAAAAAACAAAAAGCATTTTGACCCAAAACAAGCTATAGACGCAATACCAAGTACGAACCCTTTTTTACAGAATCTACTTAAAGAATCTTTTTCCAGAAAAAACAAATTATCTTTTGATGAACTTAATTTAGGCGACATTGCTTTGTTACTGGAAAATACTGATACAAAACAAATTATAGAAGATTTTAACCGACAGACAGGAGGCGGCAAAGAAGACCCTATTATCTATTTTTACGAAGGTTTTTTGAACGCTTACGAAAAAGAACAGAAAAAACGCAGGGGAGTTTATTATACCCCTCTGCCGGTAGTTAAGTTTATAGTTCAGGCGGTAGATGATATTTTGAAAACAGAATTTGATATAAAAGAAGGTCTTGCGTCAACTCAGACTAAAACTATTTCTATAGAAAAAACAGAATATGGTAAAAAAACAGGCACGGAGACACAAACAGTTCCGGCAATTCAAATACTTGACCCTGCCGTTGGAACAGGAACATTTTTAAGGCAAGTAATACTACAGATATGGAGTAATTTCAAAGAATCAAAAAAAGGGCAAAGCATACAATCTATTCAAAACCAATGGAATATATATGTAAAGAAAGATTTGCTGCCACGGCTTAATGGTTTTGAATTGATGATGGCTCCCTATGCTGTCGCCCACATGAAACTTGCTCTTGTCCTGTTGGATACAGGCTATGCCTTTGATGAAGATCAAGAACACCCCGACCGTGTAAGGGTTTTTCTTACCAATTCTTTAGAAGAAGCTGATAGAGAAGAAGGTCAGGGCATGATGTTTGAACATGATGCTCTGGCAGAGGAATCTAATGCGGCAAAGGAAACCAAGAATGAGCATGGAATCAATGTAGTTATAGGGAATCCACCATACAACGGTATAAGCGTTAATAATGGAGATTGGATACTTTCATTACTTGACGATTACAAAAAAGAACCTGGCAAAAATAATAAACTTAATGAAAAAAATCCTAAGTTAATTAATGATGATTACATAAAATTTATTCGTTACGCACAACTTTATGTAGAAAGGGCTGGTTCCGGCATTGTCGCTTATATTAATAATCACAGTTTCCTTGATAATTTAACATTCAGAGGAGTACGCTGGAACCTACTTAAAAGTTTTGACAAAATATACATTATTGATCTTCATGGAAATACCAAGAAAAAAGAAACTTGCCCTGACGGAAATAAAGACGAAAATGTCTTTGACATTCAACAAGGAGTGAGTATTAATATTTTTGTTAAGAATAACAAAGAGAATTTAACCAAGGAGGAACACGGACTAGAAAAAAGTTTAAAATTGGCAGATGTGTATCATTATGATTTATATGGGTTGCGAAGTGATAAATACGAATTTCTTTTTGAATATAAAATAAATTCTGTAAAATGGAAAAAATTGGAGTATTCAGCACCCCAATTCTTTTTTGTTCAGAAAGATTTTGGAAATCATGTACAATACGAAAATGGGTTTAGTTTGCAAGGTTTATTTCTAACAAGCGCAGTAGGAATATTAACCGCAAATGATAAGCTTTTTATCAATACTAATAAAAAGATATTAAAAGAAAACATAAATAATCATTTTGGCATTACGGAAAATGATAAAGACAAAAAATATATTAAAGAATTTTCTTACCGACCATTTGATACACAATATATCTATTATGATACAGAAAAAATGGAACGTCCTCGTGAAAAAATAATGAAAAATTTTTTAAATGGTAATAATATCGGTCTAGTAACTTGTAGACAAGGAGCAACAAATTCATGGGAATTAGCGAATATTACTAAGAATATTGTTGACAATTCATATGTATCAAATCGAACAAAAGAAAGAGGCTACGTTTTCCCTCTCTATCTTTATACAGGCAAAAAACGCCGCCCTAATTTAAATCCCAAAATCATAAACGAAATCGAACAAAAACTAAATATTTCGTTTGTACCGGAAAAAGGCGATACTCTCACCCTGACAAACGAAGGTTTTAAAGATGCTTCTTTTGACTCCGGTAAACTTGTCGAAAACTCATTCGCTCCGCTTGATCTCTTTGATTATATTTACGCTGTACTCCATTCTCCTGCATACCGCAAAACTTATAGTGAATTCCTTAAAATCGACTTTCCTCGCATACCTTATCCGGTAAACAGCCAAATTTTTTGGAAACTTGTTGCTTTAGGCGGAGAATTGCGACAACTTCACTTGTTGGATGATACAAAATTTGAGAAAATTGAGGCGAATTCTGTCCCGACAGGAAAAGTTTTGGTTGAAAAGGTCAAGTATTCTGATGAAAAGGTATTCGTGAATAAAGATTTTTACTTTGATGATGTTCCCCAAACAGCCTGGGAATTTTATATTGGCGGTTACCAGCCGGCTCAGAAGTGGTTAAAAGACCGAAAGGGGTGTATACTAAAATCGGAGGATTTTAAGCATTATCAGAAGATTGTGCTTGCCTTAAAAGAAACTTCCCGAATTATGGGAGAGATTGATAAGGTGGGAGTGGTGTGAAGATGATACCACATTTATCCAATAATTAGGAGAAGAAAATGGCTAATCATATATCAATCAGATTGGCATGGCACAATGATGGTTGGAATGGTCATGTTTGTAAGAACCCAAAAGAAAATATTTATTGTTGCGGTCGTTATTCTTATCCCGGCGACATTATTGCAAGAGATAAAGATTTAGAATGGGAATCAAAACCGGAAGTATGTGGAAAATCATGTTCTAAATTAGATAAAATTCCGCCTTGCTCATGCAGTATTAACGCATTTGGACAGGAAACAGCAAGGACATTTCAAAAACCTCCAGTGTGGTTTAATGATAGTTCCGAAGGAAAATATATTGATTTACCGCCGGCTACTGTATGTACGTGGGCTTATGACGCAATGTATGGTGATGATGTTGAGCGTAAAAATGAAAAAGGTCAAAAATATGATAATAATAAACGCTTTGAGAATGTAAAGGAATATTTTTCTGAAACAGAAGAAGGCAAGACTTTATTATTTTATTATGCAAATTATAGTAATCCTTTTAGTCAGGAAGATGCAAATCAATATGTTCTTGTTGGGGTCAGCCGATTAAAGAAAAAAGGGGAATTTCATTTTTATAATAATGCTTCTGAGAGAATTAAAAAAAATTATGCTAATGGATTAATCTGGCAATATCCTATAACTTCAAATTACCCGGAAGAAGGTTTTCGATTGCCTTTTCACAGATACAAAGATAATCCGGAAATTTTTGATAAATTGGCTATTTTCCCTGACAACACAAATGTATTTAAATATGCTACCAGAGTGTTAAGTGATGATGATGCGCTTTCAGTAATAGAACAGTTTATTTCCGTTGTAAAGTATTTAAAATCAATTAATGATAATACGGAAAATTGGGACGAAAGATTAAAATGGCTTTATAACGTAACATCAGAACTTTGGAAAACAAGAGGACCATATCCGGGATTAATGAAAATTTTAAATTTTCTTAATTTTAAGGAGGGAATTGAATATCTTAAAAATGAACATGATAACCAAATTACAGTTCTTGATAATATTAAAGAATTGTTAAATGGAAAAATAAATAAAATTAACGGAATGGATATTGATAATAAAACAATGTCTATTTTATCACGCGAGTGGCAATTAAAAGACGATGAAGAAAAAGAATTATTACTTTCAATTCTTCCGCGTTTTGATCTTAGTGAAGTCCAGATAAAAAACATTATGCATGATAAAAGAAAAGATAATGGTTTATATGCGTCCTTAAAAGAAATTTGTCAAAATCCGTATATATTATCAGAACAATATTCAGGCGATGATAACAGCGATTTTATTAGCTTTAATAAAATTGATAATGGTATTTTACCTTCACCAGCTACAGGACTATCATATTTTCTGGAAATTAATTCCCGCGAGAGATTTCGTGCGCTTTGTATAAACACCTTAAAAAGAATCAGTGAACATTCATTTCTTTCTGATAATGTAATTCTAAATGATATTAATGGATTAATGGAAAATTACCCGGATTCAAAAAAATGTGAATTTAAAGTAAAATATTTTGAAGTTGATAAGTTATTTTTATCAGAATCGCTGTTTATTAAAGAAAAAGAAAATAAAAAATTTGTTTATCTTAAAGATATTTGGGAAGATGAACGAATCATAGAAGCTGCAATTATAGATATGTTACAGCGTGGAGATATTAGTCTTAAAACACCTATAACAACAAAGTTTTTCGAAAAAAGCCTGTATAAGTCAGACAGCAAAATTGCACAATTATCAGAAGAAAAATACCGAAATGCAATTGAAAAACAATCAGAGGTATGTTTTTCAATATTTAATAAACCTTTATGTGTTATTTCAGGTGCGGCAGGAACCGGAAAAACTACAATAGTAAAATCGTTAATTGAAGGTATTGAGAGAACCAATGGTCAAGGCACTTCTTTCTTATTGCTTGCACCTACAGGAAAAGCGGCCCAAAGAATCCGAGAAGAATCAAAGAGAGACTCAAGTACGATACATTCATTCATTGCATCCGAAGGCTGGTTAAATGATAATTTTACCTTTAAACGTCAAGGTGGGAAAAAAGAAAAAGACTATCAAACCATAATAATTGATGAATGTTCAATGATCGATTTAAGCTTAATGGCCGCCCTTTTTAGGTGTATTGAATGGAATTCCGTAGAACGATTAATTCTTATAGGTGATCCAAACCAATTGCCACCGATTGGTCGAGGAAAGGTTTTTTCTGATATTATTGAATATCTTAGTGATGAAAATAATAATTATAAGAACAACCTTGGTAAACTAGAAATTAACCTTCGACTGCTTGAAAGTCAGGTAAATGAAGAAGGCGTTGGTATATTAAGCTTAGCGGAAATATATATTCAAGAAAATCAGAAAAACAATTCACAATTTAAATTTAAAAAAGAACAAGTATTAAAAAAAGTACAAGAGGGGGGTATAATTGATAAAGACTTATCTGTGTATTTTTGGAAAAATGACGAAGATTTTGAAAAAATCATAAAGAAAGTAATACATGAAGATTTGGCAAAAGAAATGAATAAACCTCAAGATTATGCGATACACGATTTGTGGCAGTCTTTTTGCCGTAAAGATAACAAATATCTTGATCCAAGAGTAATGCAAATACTTTCTCCGTCAAGATCAGAGTATTATGGAGTAGATTTTCTTAATTCCTTCTTTCAAGAAGTTTTTAATGAGAAAGAATTGTCTAAATATAGCTTAGATGGTATTACTCTTGGTGATAAAGTCATTCAGATAAGAAATCGATCAGGCAGATTTAAAATCGCAGTTTACAATCATAATTCTGGAAAACAAGAAAAAGAAACAATTTATAATGGAGAAATTGGCTTTAGTTTCAAGCATCCTTTTGATAAGTTTATTTATCGCTTGGAAAAATTTAATGTTATTTTTGAATCTCGTCCCGCTCTGAATTATAATTATGGAAATTTAATAGGTTATTTTAATGAACCTGTAGAAGGAAACCTTGAGCTTGCTTATGTTCTTTCGATACATAAAGCACAGGGTAGTGAATTTGAGAGGGTTTATTTAATACTTCCAAAAAACGATAAACGGCTTTTATCTATGGAATTACTATATACAGGTATAACAAGGGCAAGAAAGCACCTAACTATTTTTGCCCAAGAAGACATATCTTGTTTTACAAAATTAAGTACCATAGAAAAATCAAATTTAAAAAGAATAAATTCCTCTATTTTCAATTTTTATCCATTGCCTGATGAAATTATTTTTCCAACAGTTGAAAGTTGGTATTCAGATTCAAAGAAAATATCAACATTGTCTGAGTATTATGTGCGTTCAAAATCAGAAATGAATATTGCAAATATACTTTCCTTAAAAGAAATACCTTTTGAATACGAAAAACTTCTTTTTGCGCCGGATGGTACAATGTATCTTCCGGATTTTACTATAACATATAAAGGTCGAACTTTTTATTGGGAGCATTTAGGCCGACTTGATCTACCAGAGTATAAAAAACATTGGGAAGAAAAGGAAGCTTGGTATAACAAACATTTTAAGGATCAACTTATTATTACTTATGAATCAGACAACCAAACTAAGGATATAGAAAACATTATTAACGAAGTAATTTTTAATAAAGCTATTTGATCAGCGATAAAGTATTATTTTTATCTATAAGTTGCTTTTGAAGGTCTAAAGGTAGTTTTAGTTAAATTATTTACAGAGAGAAATGTTCCAAATTCATTTATATTCAAGAAATTCTTTGGTCCTAATACTATTTCTGGAATTAATTTTGAATTAAAAATTTTACTCAAGTCAAATTTAAAATATGAAGAAATACTATTACCTTTTACAATATAATTTATATCAGAAATATTTGTAGACAATATAGTATTATTATCTCTATCACCCATTATATGTGGGATATGAATCAACCTTACTTCTTTTTCTTCATAAAAAGATGGATTCTTAAAAACAATTGAATATTTATTTAATAATCCCTGTGTATAAATAAAATCTAGTTCATGTGCATCGTTCTTTTCCTTAAAAGGAAGTGATTGACTAAGGCATAATTTATTAATTTTCTTTGTTCGATTTCATCATAAATACAATCAAAATATCCCATAGAATCATTTAATACGGCTGTGTTTGAAGGTATCCATTTTTTTACACCAAAACACTCTTCATTAAATCCGATAGCAACACCTTTACCATCATCAGCATATGCCCTCCACTGACTAAGTGAATCACTATCAAGTGAAAAGCATGATATATATGGATATAATCTATTTGATGAAAATGATCTATCAAGATACTTTATATCTTCGTCATTAAAATCATTATTTCTTTTTGATAACTCCTCATTAATTAGGTGTATAATCCAATTTGTTTCATAACTATCATTCATACTGATGGCATTAAATAGATATAATTCCTTTGATGTTATTATTTTGAGAAGATTATTTAAGCTACAATAATGATATATCACTGGTTACTCTCATTTAAAAAACATATTTTTAGTACCAAATAATATAATCAGTACTAAAACCTTTGTATCACAAAAATAATTACTAAAACATATTAATAATATAAGTTTATTATATCATTAAATAATAAAAAATTACAAGTATCTTAAATATTATCAGAAGTTATATATAGTCATTGACATTCATTAATATATTGTTTTAATAAAAAAACGACAACTATATGCAGTATATTACAGAACAATCAATATTCATCTCAAATATTGAAATACTCAACAATCATTATAATTATTTCCAATAGTGTATGATTTTTTTTCCTCCTAATCCCAAAAAGACGCAAAATACTCCCCAAACAACCTAAACCCCTCCAACGCCCTCTTCTCAATCTCCACAATATAACGCGTATCCATATAATAAATACGCTCCCTGACAAATGAATATTTTTCCGGATCCTTAATATGAAGATCGCTTTCATCAGACATACATACAGGAGCAGGTCCGCCAAATTCTTTTAAGTCGGGGGATTTTTCATTTTGTTCATTGATATATTTTTCACTCATGTGATAGATGTAAGATACTGATTTGTTTTCTTCTGTCTCGGCATAAGGATTTTTGTAACCATATTTTTCAAAAAACTTTATCGCTCGTTTATCAGTACCTATTGAGTCTTTACAATGCAAATGCCATTCAAACGCAAAAATAATTTCATCAAGGACTTTCTCCCATGCTTCGGGACCACCACCTTTAATTTTACCTTCTTTTATAGCGTTATCATATTCATTTTTGGATTTCCATTCATTTTTATGATACTCACTGAAATCGCTTGGATAACCATGTCTATTCATTTTTTTAAAAGCAAGAATTTTTGGATAAAGCATTTTTGCCATAAGCCCGTCAAGATTCCATAATTCTAAATCAGATGCATGATATGGGCGAATTAGTTTTTGAAAGAAATATTTTATTCCATGAAAGAAATTCTCAATGCGATATTTAATACGATATAAAATCGTTTCAAAAAGGTGAGGCTCATTATCATCATCAATATCAAAAATAGAATCGTATTTTTCTGACAATGATTTTGCTGTCTTCATATTGAATCTCCTTTGATTTAGGTTTAATATTAGAAATATATCAATTATTTATTTTTAATACAATAATTACACATTACGGAATATGAAAAAAATAATCGCTGCCTACGCAGGAACAGGTAAAACCTATCTTGCTTCACTATATCCGAAGTTAACAATAGATTTAGTATCTATGCCTTATAAATATTTGCTTACAAAAGATACGCCCTACAGCGAATCATCAAAAGCAAATCCAGAAAACATTCTAAATGATGATTGGCCTCTTAATTATATTTCAACTATCAAGCAAAATTTAGAATCAAGAAAAATACTGCTCATCCCATCTGATTTTCTCATACTTAGATTGCTTAGAGAAGAAAATTTGCATTATTGTCTTTGTTATCCTCAAAGAAATGCCAAAGAAATTTATCGGGAACGTTATTTAAACAGAGGTAATTCAAGTGATTTTATTGATATTTTTATCGGTGAATGGGATAAATTTATGGATTATTTTGAGAAAGATTCCTATGGTCAACATATTGTGCTGCAACCGAATCAATTCTTAAGTGATGTAATTAATATGCCGCCGAAATTGCCAAATTAAGAACCAAAATAGTGCCAAAAACGGAAGCAAAATCAAGCCAAATACAGAATCAAAACCTTGACAAAACAGGAAGTTAGTACTATACTATCATTAAGGAAATAACCTATTTTGAAGCAAAAATACCTACCCCGCATAGTGGATAAGGTCCTAAATTCAGCGTTGGAAGCCTCCGGGGCGGTGCTTATTGAGGGGCCAAAATGGTGCGGAAAAACCAGAACTGCCGAAGAAAAAGCCGCCAGTGCGCTTTATATGCAAGATCCCGATCATTCTGCTTCTTACCAACAAGCGGCTGATATAAAACCTTCTCTATTATTGAATGGGGATACTCCGCGCCTTATTGATGAATGGCAGATGGCTCCTGTACTTTGGGATGCGGTTCGGTTTGCGGTGGATCAACGTGGGGAAACCGGTCAGTTTATTTTAACCGGTTCTGCCGTACCCAAAGATAATGTTATTCAACATACAGGAACAGGCCGCATTTCGCGGATGATAATGCGTCCCATGTCATTGTTTGAATCGCTGGAATCTAATGGGAAGATTTCCTTAAAATCTCTTTTTGACGGTACTGTCAATGAAAAAAGTTGTTATTCTTCTTTGACAATTGAGGGATTGGCTTTTGCTTTGATTCGAGGCGGATGGCCGGCTTCTGTTGGGCAAAAAGAAACTATTGCATTAAAGCAAGTGTATGATTATGTTGATGCGGTTATTAATATCGACGTGTCTCGCGTTGATGGCGTTGAAAAAAGTCCGGCGCGTCTTCGCGCTTTAATACGTTCATTAGCGCGTAATGTGTCTACAACGGCAAGTATTACAACAATTCACCGGGACATCGCCGCAGATGAAGAAACTATTTCTGAAAAAACTATTTCCTTTTATATTAACGCGCTACGTCGTATATTCGTAATAGAAGACTTACCGGCGTGGAGTCCCGCTATGCGTTCTAAAACTGCTCTGCGAGCCGCATCCAAAAGGCACTTTGTTGATCCATCTATAGCAGCCGCTGTTCTTCGCGCCAATTCAAAAAGTATGTTACAGGATTTTAACACCTTTGGCTTATTATTTGAGTCGCTATGTATTCGCGATCTGCGTGTGTATGCTCAGGCTATTGACGGAGAGGTATTCCATTACCGCGACAAAAGTGGACTGGAAGCCGATGCAATTGTTCACCTGAAAGACGGAAGATGGGGCGCTTTAGAAGTAAAGATGGGCACAAAAGAAATAGAGAAGGCTGCCGAGAATTTAAAAAATTTGCGTGATAAAATAAATCTTGATAAGATGAAAGAGCCGTCTTTCCTTATGGTATTGACCGCTACTGAATTAGGTTATCAACGAAAAGATGGAGTGTATATTATTCCAATAGGATGTTTAAGAGATTAATAAATTAGCCTTATAACCTAAATAACACGGAACAAATAGCCAATCAAAACTCACTCAATATCTCCATCATTGCCCTGCGATTTTTATATTGTATTCTAAAATCCTTAACCAAATCTGATACGGCTTTCTTCCCACCTTTGATTCGGGACATTTTTTTTAATAAAAAACATATGTGTTCATAGTATGATCTTCCAGTATTTGTAGCGTATGGAATCAGGACTCTCTTAAACATCTCCAGTGTTTTTTCAGGGTAATCAGACGCAAATAGTTCGTAATATCTTTCAAGATTAGACATATAAAGATACTTATCAACATAATTCACGAGACGATCAATTTCATTTTCTGCCGCAAGAAAATCAGCCGCAGAACTACTGAAACCTTTTTTGCCACTGTAAAGCAGGAAAAGTTTTTCCCGTTCATCAACCCATTCAACGGGACTGAAGGTTGCTTTGTAAATTTTATAATGTTCTTTATTAAAATAATCATTAATAAACATATATGACAGCTTTCTTACAGTGGGTATGTCTTTTTCTTTTTGAGCAATATCCAGGAGTAATCCGAGCCATTTACTATCAAAAAAAATTTCCGGGTCTTTCTCTTGAGCATTGATGAAATCGTTAATAAGTTTTTTCGCCGTCCGGAAATTCTGTTTTTTAATCTTTCTTTTTACTACTAAAAGGCGGAAAGATTCTATCTGCATATTTTCTTTGATAATATCCCATGCTTTTTTATTCTGACCGAGACGCCGGTAAAAATCAATTTTCCGCCGTAGAATGGTTTCTGCCTCATGAGAACTCTTGTCTTTAACTACGGCAAATAATTTGTCTTGCATGGCAATAAACGCATCAGGATTAATCATTGCCGCAAGATTCTCAAATAACTGCTGAAAACCATAATAGAAATCAGTTTCTTCATATTTTTTCTTTTTCATCTCTGCCAGGCAGTAGTTGTACAATTTCTTTTTATCAATATGTTCTATCACATCATTCATGATGTCAAAAGGAGCGTATTGATATTCGGAAGAAAAAATCTGGGAAACATTTTCCCCAACGTTATACAGCCACTGGGAGTATTCTTCAATAATGGCCTTGCAGATAAGTATCGCCTCATCGTATTGTTTTAAGTGTACACAGTTTTTAGCTTTGTCAATCCATTGATCCAAAACATCAATATTAAGACACTCATCAAGATAATAATCATCTTCATCATGTGGGACAGATGCAAGAGTTGCCTGTATAAGTCTTGAATATTTATTACCTTTGATATTTCCTACGTTAGCTGAAAACTCGAGCAGAACTGCATTTTTAAGTTCAATATTGTATTTTGCCTGGGCAATGATAAATTCGCGAAGCTTTTCCGCGGAAACATTTCCGATAAAATCTTCCAGTCGCAGCCTACCGGTTTTTTCTTCATCTTTGTCTGCCGCTATTTTTTTTGTAATGGCTTCTTCGATCATGTGAATGTGTTTACAGGGGTAATAATCGCTTGGACAAGAACAGGAATATTCAACAGTCTTCTTCCCATCAGTGGTAATTTTTATGATGTAAACACCGTAATTGCCCTGATACTTCGCTCTCCATTGGTTTACCGTAATTTTACGAAGTTCAATAATACCTGTATCATACATAATATGAGTATATACAAAGATTGGAAATAATAAAAGTTATCTACTCTCCTTTAACCACCATAAACCCCAACGCTTTATACCCTTTTAATCGTCTTCCATACATCCGCAATAATACCGGTACTTTCTCATCAATATAATCATAAACCTGTATTTCTTTTTTCCCATAAGAGGCACGGTTAAGGCGTCCAGTATATTGCACAAGCATTCCCTTCCATGAAAAAGGAAAAACCAGAAACAGAGTATCAAGACTTGGTAAATCAAAACCTTCTCCAAGATATTTTCCTGTAGCAAGAATAACCTTGTGTTCATGCGAAGGAGTATTTTGAATCGCTTCCATAATTGCTTTGATCTGTTTTTTCCCAAGTCCACCTTTTAACACAAAAAGAGATGAAATATGTTCTTTCAAAACGTCTCTTAGTATCTCCAAATGTTCAAGTCGTTCGCTTAAAACAAGACATTCCCGACCTTCACGATGTGCGTTCAAAATATCTTGAATGATCAGTTTATTCCTATTTTCATTTAAGTAGAGACTATGAAATATATCTTGAATTGGTAGTGTCATACTCTCTATCTTGTCATCTGTATTTATCTCAGCAAGTATGCTAAAGCTGATAAAACGTGTAAATACTTTTTGCGTAAATAATGGGATACTACGAGTATTAGAGTATCGGACTTCTCCTAAATTCATCATTACAATTGGATGTTGACCATCTTTACGAACCACAGTTGCTGAAAGACCTAAACGATAATTAGCCGGACATTTTCTAATAATCCGCTCAAAGGATGCTGCGGAAATGTGATGACACTCATCAATAATGACTTGGCCATATTCAGCTACCCAATCTTCTACTTTATCTTTCTTTACAATGCTTTGCATAACGGCGATATCAATAATTCCGGTACGTTTCTTTTTTGTCCCACTGTAATAACCTATATCTTTTTTGGGGATTCCCAAAAATTGATTTATTCGCTCTACCCATTGATCAGCAAGTAATTTTCGATGAACCAATATTAACGTATTTACTTTTCGTTCCGCTATCATCTTAAGAGCGACAACAGTTTTGCCGAAGGCTGTGGCAGCAGAAAGTATTCCTGTTTGATTTATCATTAGTTTTTGAAAAGCTTCTTTTTGATCATCCCGAAGTTCCCCGGTAAACCGAACATCAATATTCTGTCCGTGATTTTGTTTGTTTTGCAATTCGGGTGTTATTTGATAATGCTTAAAGATAGCCAACAAACCATCCAAACATCCTATCGGCAAGCCGATATATTCAGGAAAAAATTCATAGCAGTAAAGTATGTGTGGTTTGTTCCATGTCGGAAGCCTCATTTTTTGAGCCTGATAAAATTCAGGATTTATAAAAGAGGCAAGTCGTAAAATACGATTACGTAATACCGGTGGAAGACCTGTATGGTTAACATAAAGTTGTTCAGCAAGTATTATTTCAACTTTCTGAGGGAGCGGCTCAGTAATGTTCGGCAGAACAGTTTGTTTATTCTGCCAAGGTTTGGATTCATCATCGGCATCTATCGGATCATAAACCACAGGTAAAAGCTCATTATGTTGAATGGCGTTCTGGATAATTTTATACAATTTATTTTCATCTAACCGTTTTATAGAAGCGAGGAATGCCCATTGATCGATGTAAGGTGTCATGTCATCGTCAAGAAAAAGACTGTGATTTTTATCTCTCGCAGCTTTTTGGAGAGGGAGAGCGATCAAGTTACCGAAGCCGCCTTTGGGCATGGTATCTTGGTTTGGGAAAAAACGATCAAATGAATCAAGACCTATTTCCGGTCTTCTGTCAAGCGTACGTGTCATCAGAAATGAACCAAGTTTTCGCGCTTTAACAGCCGGGAGCGGCTTATCAAAGAAAATCCATACATGGGCTCCGTTACCTGAACGTGATCGTTCCAGAGAAGCGGGTATTTCTTCCAATTTACAGGTATCCATAAAGACCCGTACATCTTCCCTCCACGTTTCTTTATCAAAATCAATCGCCAGAAAATTACAGGTTTCATCTGGCAACAAAGGATAAACTCCCATGACAATAGACCCGGTAAGGTGATTCCTGATTACATCATCTGTTACCGGTTCAAATGAACGTTGAGTACAACTGCCGCAGCTTGTTCGCGGTTTTTCACAGATACCTCTAATCCACTCATTCCGACAAACAGGTTGATAACCTGATTTTCCGGTTTTTCTGCTTTCAAAACGTTTTGCATAAACATCCTCGCGCCCCCTGAACAGAGAACGAAACAAAGCGATTTTTATTTCTGATGAGGAATGGTTGTTTATCTTAATTAAGGATGTCTGAGATGAATCACCTAACAGTGATTCTTGCATTGTTATCACATCAGTAGTTTGTTTTTCGAGAGTAGTTCGCGCTTCCTCAAGTCTTTGTTTTTTATCGGCTAACTTTTGTTCTAATTCGGAAATTTCATTTTGTAGTGTTAATAAGGATGCTTCGTCCATATTTATACTTTTAATTATTGTAATCTTCACTCAACTTTCTTTCAATCTCTTTTTACTCCTCCTCCACATCCTCTTCACCCGGCACATAGGGAATGATTCTCATTTAAACCGCTTTACTACTGGCAGTACTGGAAGAAACGCCAAAAGCGGATGCAAGTTCATTTGCAGTTAAATGGATCTCCTGCGTTTTGTCAAAGATAAAATTGTTTGAACCTATGGCATACGCTATTCCCGCCGCCCATGTAGACGCTTTTCCTGAAAGTAATGGCGAAGGTCGCTTACGACAGAGTTTTTCTAACAATCGCAGACATAAATCTTCATAGTCTTCGTTGAGTTTTTCTTCACAAAATTCCATAAGCATTAATGCAATCTCTTTGAATTTATCTTGTATTTCTTTTGAAATTGACATACTACTCCTTTTATTGATCGTGTATTCAATATAAATTAAAAACAATTAAGTGGGAAGATCACTATTTCATTCCTGTTTTGTCAAATTAAAGCAATACAATTTTTATTTCTTTGTTCAATTTTTTAGCTTTATCAAAAACATATTTTGTTCCTGTACTTTTTCCATCCCAAAAGGTTATGATCTCATCAGCTTCATCAATTATAACATCATTTCTTTTTTAAGCAGCCCATTTTCCATTCTTATTGTAATTTGATCTATGTACAATTATTTCAATATTATTTTTTATCGCCCATTCCCATGCTATAGTGTCAATGCCTTTTGCTCCGCCACTAACAACAACATAAGGTTTTTCTTTTATGTATTCATCCAAATTTAATTTTTCAATACTTCTACTTCCAATTATTGTCAATTTCATAAATAACTCTTTAGTATTCTAACATATAATGATATATTTACAAACCTCTTCTGATAAGTAAAAATAATACGGATTTAGATAAGTCAAGATGAATAAATTCGTCACCTTTCATTCAGAATGGTCGCTAATAGTTTGAACAATGTGTAGACCACTTTCAAATAGACTTTTACCATAAAAAAATCATCGGTAGAATATACTTTTTTCTTGTGGTTACAATGACAGTGTAGATATTTTTATAGTTGCGAACCGATCGATTTTAGAGTAAACTAAATTGAGTGTTTGCCGTTATGAATGGAGAGGAAAGTTACAGACCGACCTGTTTTTCGAGTTAACTAAATTATGATTTTCTATGTCCTGTAACGCTTGGAAGTTGCAGACCGGCCTATTTTTTGAGTAAACTAAATTTATACAACGCTTCTATTTATGGCAGACCGAGTTGCAGACCGACCAATTTTTCGAGTAAACTAAATTTACCGGGGTTATTTTACGCTTGCCGCGTGGGTTGCAGACCGACCAATTTTTCGAGTAAACTAAATTAGAAATACAAAATGTTCGTCAAAATTTACAGTTGCAGACCGACCAATTTTTCGAGTAAACTAAATTATTGTAAAGCCTCTTTGTGATCTGTTAGCTGTTGCAGACCGACCAATTTTTCGAGTAAACTAAATTGACTGCTCTTGCCATGCAGGATACTTTATAGTTGCAGACCGACCAATTTTTCGAGTAAACTAAATTGTAAAAAAATGAATGGGGTTTTGGCGGATAGTTGCAGACCGACCAATTTTTCGAGTAAACTAAATTAAGAAAGTATTCTACAAGCGCAAGAACTGCGTTGCAGACCGACCAATTTTTCGAGTAAACTAAATTCACGACCGCTTCGATCCTTACATCACCAGGTTGCAGACCGACCAATTTTTCGAGTAAACTAAATTTAACTTACCTGACAACGTACAAATCAACAAGTTGCAGACCGACCAATTTTTCGAGTAAACTAAATTCGGTACTGGCTAATTCCTTACAGGATAAGGAGTTAGCCAGTAAGGTCGGTAAAAAAACGGGTCAAAATAGCAGTAATTGTGAAGGTTTGGGCTTGTTTTTTTCTTTCTTTTTCCCGGAAAATGAAATAATTCCTTCATATTGCTTATCCGTTATTGTAAGAATGTCTACTTTGCCTTTAGGCGGAAGCTGGGCTTGAATATCACTAATATAACCATCCAGAGCTTCTTTACCCGACAATAACCTATAGTATACCGAAAATTGGCTCATGTGAAAACCCTGATCCAACAAGGATTTCCTGAAAAGAGATGCCGTTTTACGCTCCAATGGGGTAACAACAGGCAAATCAAAAAGAACTATCATCCACATAAGTTTATATGAGCTGAGATTCGTCATCTTTTTGTAACCGTAGTTCGGCAATCTCAATTTGCGGTTTCTTGAATTTAAATGAATTGACTAAGGAAAAAGCCAGCCGTTCCATAGCCGCATAAAGAGGAGTAGTTTCATTCTCAAAATACAAATCCGCCCACAAAAAAGAACTAATCGTTTGTTTGGCGATCGGATTCATTTCCTTAATATTCAATGCGACAGCTTTTTTTGCATAAAAATCAACTAAGGGGCGATAAGGTTCCATAATATCATCAGCCAAAGGGAATGGGTTAGTGCTATTTTCATGGTGTATTCCAAAGATGGGATTTAGCCCTGCCGCACAAATAGCTCTGGCAGCGCAAGCTCTAAGAAGGGCATATCCATAATTCAAAAGACCATTCGGCCAATCACCTTCAGGACTCCGTGAAAAATTATCACCAAACAGAGCTTTCCAGTAAATCCTCGCGCCGCAGGCTTCCCGGTTTTGCGGATCCCCAGATTGAACTTGTCTGGCGTACACTCCAATTTGATTAGCTTTTTCCTGCTTTTTAAAAAACTTAAGTACTTCGCTTTGGTGTTTAAGTTTTGCCGTTACTATTGCCTGCCAAAGCCGTTTTTTTAATGGTTGACTTGCCTGACTTTGTATACGTATCCGTAAAGCGGATTCATAATTGGCGTTTACAGGGAGTATCAAGGCTGAAGGCATAGCTTTGGAATCGCAGAGAATCGTGACCGCGCCCCTCTCGGCAAGACTGACAAGCGCATCTTTGGTACAGGTAGCTCCAAACGCTGAAATCATCAGGATTCCAATATCATCCAGCGGAACTTCACCGTAGAATTCATCACCTTGTTTTATAGTGATAAATCCGCGATGTTTGGCAATGAAACGGCCATTTTCACTTACATCAACAATTCTAGGTATCATCAACTATTAAGATCGGTAAATTTGTCTCCCATCTACAGTTATTTTTACTAATTTTATTTTATATTCACCAAATAAAACATTAATGGATTTATAATATTGTCCCTCAATGTTCGAAGGCCAAAAAGCTGAGCAAAAGTTTATATTGGTATCCTTTTTCCAAACAGCGATTGTATCACTGGCATACAGAGGACGAATGTCTATCTTATTCTGCGTAGTTGAAAAACCTGCGATCCTACAAAGTTCCTGTTCTGTTTCATTAGATAAAACAATAATATCATTTTTACAAAGACTTATAATAAATTTAGCCGCAGGATGTGGTTTTTGTAAAGAAACCGCATCATCGCCATGTAATTGCTGTCGCATAGCCTCAGGACGAGAAACAAATACACCATCGTATTTGTATTTTCCTTTTGGTTGAGGAATTCGCCAAATATCTACTCTATAGTAATCACCAGGCATATAGGCTTTATTATTACAGGAATTAATAGAAACAGGTATTTGATCTTTTGGGAAATATCGAAGCGAATAAATTCCTGTTTTCTTGCTAAAGCGTACCAGTACATCCTGTAATTTTTGTCCTATTTGAACCGGATGAGATTTAACAAATTTTTGAATCTGCTCTCTTATAACAGGATCGGCAATATTGGGGATGTCACGTTCCGAGAGAGATTCCAGAGGAGCACGAGTCACCCATTTGTCCCGAAAAATATTGATGTGTTTGTATTTTTTCTGTATCAATGTTTTTGCTTTTCTAAATCCTTCCTTCTGAACCAAAAGGGCAATATCAACCTGTATTTTTTTAGGTACAATGCGATTAATTTCTTTTTCTTCAAGATCCTCAGGATTGATCTGTTCCACATAAGAATGTTTCGCCAGAGCAGTTTCGGCATAGAGTTTCCCTTCTTTTCCGTGATCCTGTTTATATGAAACAATTATTGATTTTAACTGCTCTTCAATATCATTTCTCTTTACCGGACATGGCGGAGCATCTATTTCGCTATAGCCTCTGCTGCTGTTGATCCTGGCAGCTTCGGCAATTAGATGGCGATTACACAACCCAATAACCAGAGCATCTAAAGCATGGTGACGATGATCACTTCTGTTTTTAAACCATGTATCATGTCCCCTGTTGAGCAGGGTATTAAAACCCCATAATCCACGGAGCATAGCAGTAAGCCTGCCCGGACTAACCCAGATTGCGTTACTATCACAAATCGCCGATAAATAATCTTTACTTGCTTTTGACAGATAAGCTGTATCGGTTATTTGCCTGTCAATAAAACCTCCCTCATCTTCGTGAAATCTAACCATAGCATCCGGATAAAATTTCCGCCGTTTATTAAAAGGTAATTTTGCGGCAAGTTCCATGATACGGTTCCAGTCAAACCCTTTCGGATTATTACCAAACGCTTCAAAAGGACTTTGATTTTTTTTAGCTTGATTACACTTTCTATGGGCTACAGTCAGGTTATCACGTGAATTAAGCAAAGTTCGGGAATATGGAAGTATATGCTCAATTTCCACATCACCGGAAATCAACTGTTTGGCGGAAATTGTTTTTCCGCAATAGGGACAGAGACGGGCAATTCCTTCGACAGCAAGTTCTTCCCACAACTTATATTTCTTTTTATCCTCACTGCTTATTTTCAATAACCCAAGGTCTTTTAATTCTTTTTCTATTCGTTCATTTTCTTTCTGGTTCTTTGTCTGTTCTCTAAAAAGTTCATCTTTTTTGGTTTTACTCAACTTGAGTTCCCGCGCAACTTCCATAATGATTTGATCAGGGTTACCAAAACGGCGAATTAAGGCATTTACAAGTTTTCGTAATTGATTCAAGGCAATATGTACTGTAGGATTGGCAATACGGCCATAACGCTCTTCATCGTTACCTTTATAATTTTCCCCTTTTGCGCCACTGACCAATCCTGTAAGTACTTTTCCATAATAGGGAAGAGAATGCTGCATTTCCCGTTTGTCTTTTTTTGAGTGATGCAATCCCATCTTTTTTACCGCTTCGGAATAAGGAAGCCATTCTTTTAACATAATTTCAGAACAGTCAATCAAAAAATGTGATGAAAGCATAGTTGTTCCGACAGGGAGATTATATCCTGATATTTTTTGTATTTGTTTTTCGGAAAGTCCAAAAGGTTTTAAAAAATCATAAATTACGCTTTCATCATCTTCTATCATCAATTTTTCTATGATCTCATCTTGTTTTTTAAAATCCAGTTTATCCCATATCGTATCAAAAAATTCAAGCTTACGAAATTCAACCGAAGTTTCATTTCCTTTAAGTTTATCCCGCTTGTTGTCTTCAAGATTAAAAGAACCGGTATAATTCTCACCTAACAGTTTTCTTATTTTATCAAAGGAAAGAGATTTCTGTGCATTAAGTGCTTCAAATAATTTCAATTTTAATTCAACGGGGATTATCTCCTCTATGTTATCTTCATTGTAATATCTAAGATTGTTGATATCCTGTAAAATCCTAAAACGATGAGCCGAAGGAAAAGCACGGTAACCGCGTTCTTCTTCAGTGTAAAACTGACATCGTCCTCTCTCAGGTCGTTTTAGAGGCCGTTGAAAGAAAATGAGCCAATGAAGCCTGTCCCAGTTGATCTCTTTATAATACTTTTCTTGTTTTTTTCTAATCGCGGCGAATTCAATTTCATACATATCTCGTGAAGGATAAAAAGAGTAGATAACTTTTGTTTTTTCCATTTTGGCTTTGAACCGAACTGAATTACCGGCTTCCCTTTGTTTACAGAGCCACTGCCCAAGGGTAAGCCCCCGCAATTCCGTTTCCAAAGACTGAATACCACCCAACATTCCTTCACGTTCCGCAGTATTCTCTGCCTGTTGTTCCTTGCGTCCGGACTTGAACCCGCGACGTATTGAAAATTGCATCATGATCCGGCCAAGTTCAAAAGGTATCAATTTTCGCTCCAGCGCGGCGGCACGGAGAGTGTACGGATCAAGTTGTACAACGGTTTGCTGTTCCTCTCGTTCTTTTGGCATAAGTCCATTATTAACAAGAAAATTCAACATGGTTTTTTTACGGCGGATTTTTCTATCCCGCTGCCGTCGCATCTGCCGGGCATCTCGCCGAGCTTCGTTAAGAGGCGTTCCAGTCTTTGGTTCACGACCATCGGGGAAAATTCGCACGCCCATGTCAAGAATCTTAACATTTTCCGGATTTTCTATATCCAAAGCCGACCAGCCGATCGAGCTTGTTCCCATATCCAACGCTAACCGCCACATAGTAACCTCCTCAATTAATAAAAATACTACCAATTAGTCTACTTAAAACAATTTTTTAATTTTTTATTTGACAAATATTATACCATGCATTATAATAAATTTATAGTTTACTTGAAAAATTGGTCGGTATGTTAACAAGACCCCCGAAAGGGTGTGTCACAAAATGACGCCTTATGGCGTAGAAAAGGGAGGGTACGCCCTCCTTTTTTTTATAAATTTAAAACACATAAGGAGAACCAACCCTGAACCCAAACGAAATCGTTTTTATTGATGCCGAAGTTGAACTATATGGCGATAAAGTCTTGGATATCGGAGCAATCAAGGGAAACGGAGAAGAGTTTCATTCAAAGTCGCTGCGGGATTTTTCCGGCTTTTTGCGCGGATGTAAATATGTTTGCGGGCATAATATTTTTAACCACGATTTGAAATACCTTAAAAAAGAAATAGATGAATGCGGCGCAAAATATTTTATAGATACATTGTATTTATCGCCTCTTATGTTTTCTAAAAAACCATACCACCGTCTGATAAAAAACGATAAGTTAACTTCGGATGATATGAATAACCCGTTTAACGACGCTAAGAATGCAAGAGATTTGTTTTATGACGAAGTTGCAAAGTTTGAAGAATTGGAAGAACCGTTAAAAAAGATTTATTGCAATTTGTTGACAGGCCATGACGAGTTTAAAGGTTTTCTTCATTATATCGATTACAAAGAACCGCAGAAAAATATCTCCACGCTAATACGTGAAACTTTTACCGGCAGAATCTGTGAAAATGCTCCTATTGAGAAAATGGCGGAAAAATACCCGGTAGAACTCTGTTTTGCGCTTAGTCAAATAAACGTTATAAAACACGATTCTTTAACGCCGCCTTGGGTTTTAATAATGTATCCGAGGGTAGAAAATATCCTGCACTTTTTACGAAACCGTAAATGTTCATCATGCGCATATTGCGATGAATCGTTAGATGAAACCAAGGCGTTAAAACTATTTTTCCATTTTGATGAATTCAGGAGTTACAATGGAATACCGCTTCAACAAATGGCGGTAAAGGCGGCGGTAGATAATAAATCCATACTTGTAATATTTCCGACGGGTGGGGGCAAATCAATCACATTCCAATTGCCCGCGCTTATGGCAGGCGTAAACGAAAAGGGCTTGACGGTGGTTATTTCGCCGCTTCAATCCCTTATGAAAGATCAGACCGATAACCTTGAAAACCAATACCATATCACAGAAGCGGTAACAATAAACAGTTCGCTCGACCCGCTTGAAAGGGCCAAAGCTATTGAAAGGGTGGAAGACGGTTCGGCAAGCATTTTGTACATATCGCCTGAATTATTGCGCTCGAGATCAATCGAAACAATTCTGCTAAAAAGAAATGTTGTCAGATTTGTTATTGATGAGGCACATTGCTTTTCCTCGTGGGGGCAGGATTTTAGGGTTGATTATTTGTACATCGGCGAATTTATCCATAACTTGCAAGAAAGAAAAGAAAGAAATCAGAATATTCCCGTTTCGTGTTTTACTGCAACGGCAAAACAAAAGGTAATAGCGGATATTAAGAAATATTTTAAGGAAAAACTATCGCATGATCTTGAAGTATTCAAGGCAAGCGCGGAACGTGCAAATTTAAATTATCATATTCACAACGAAGAAAATAACGATGAAAAATATCTAAAACTGCGCCAGCTTATTACTGAAAATAATTGTCCAACTATTGTTTACGTCTCGCGCACAAGGCAGACTGAAAATCTTGCAACGAAACTTACAGAGGACGGATATCCGGCAAGGCCATATCACGGACAAATGGAAAAGCAGATTCGCACGGCTAATCAGGACGCTTTTATGCGCGGAGAAGTAAATGTTATCGTTGCGACTACGGCGTTTGGTATGGGAGTAGACAAAAAAGATGTCGGGATGGTCATACATTACGATATTTCAGATTCGCTTGAAAACTATGTGCAGGAAGCGGGACGCGCCGGACGCGATGAGAAAATAAAAGCGGATTGTTATGTGCTATATAACGATGAAGATTTGAATAAACATTTCAATATGTTAAACCAAACCAAATTATCGCAAAAAGAGATTCAACAGGTTTGGAAAGCGCTAAAAGAATTAATCAGATCAAGAAAATCTATATCGCAATCCGCGCTTGAAATCGCAAAGAAAGCCGGTTGGGATGATTCCGTACCGGATATGGAAACCAGAGTAAAAACAGCAATAAACGCGTTAGAACAGGCTAAATTTGTTAAGCGCGAACAGAATATGTCAAGAATTTATGCCGACAGTATTTTGGTTAAAAACATGGAGGAAGCGAGGGCGATAATAGATAAATCCGCGCGGTTTGATGACGCTTCCCGACAGCAGGCTATTCGCATTATAAGCAGCCTTATTTCATCAAGAAGCAAAACACGCGGCAAGAACGAAGAAGGTGAATCCCGCGTTGATTACATATCAGACAAGCTTGGTATAGTAAAGGAAGATATTATAAGAGTCATCAGGCTTTTACGAGAGGAGAAAATTCTTGCTGACGCAAAAGACCTTTACGCATATATCAAAAAACATGGGGAAGTCAATCGTTCTAAAAAAATCCTTTCTATGCACAGTAATATCGAAAATTTTTTATTCATGTATCTGGACAATGAAGAAAAAACTTACAATATCAAAGAAATGAATGAAGCGCTTGCTGCTAAATATCCGGAAACCTCAATAAATCAACTTGGCACAATATTAAACTACTATTCAATAAAGCGTTTAGTAAAAAAAACGCGGGAGTTACATAAAAATTATGTTACACTTAAACCTTATTTTTTAACGGCGGAAATGAAAGTTAAAAGTGAAAAACGCTGTAGAATAGCGGGGGTAATCATTAACTATTTATACTCAAAAGTGTCAGATGTGCCGGAATCAAAGGATACAGGGGATGTCAGAGTTGATTTTTCAATAATTGAATTGAAAGAAGAATTCAACCGTAATTTATTTAATGAAGAAGCAAATGCTGATGAAATCGAAGACGCTTTATACTATTTAATAAAAATAGGAGCAATGAAAATAGAAGGCGGTTTTTTAGTAATTTATCAAGCAATGTGGATTGAACGGCTGGAAATGGATAACAGGGCGCAATATAAAAAAGAACATTACGCGCAACTTGAAGAGTATTATCAAAACAAACGGCAACAAATTCATATTGTAGGCGAATATGCAAACCGCATGATCAATGACTATGATGAAGCGATTTCTTTTGTACATGATTACTTTGAAATAGACTATGGGAATTTTTTGAAAAAATATTTCGATGGCAGAAAAAATGAGATTGACAGGAATATTACATCAAAAAAATACAACCTATTATTTGGGGAATTATCACAAGCGCAAATTGATATTATCAAAGACCAGGATTCAAAATATATCGTTGTGGCGGCGGGTCCCGGAAGCGGCAAGACAAAACTGCTTACCCACAAGCTGGCATCGCTTTTTATGATGGAAGATGTTAAACATGAGCAGATGCTAATGCTTACATTCTCACGGGCTGCGGCCACGGAGTTTAAAAAACGTTTGATAATGCTAATCGGTGATGCCGCCAATTTTATTCAAATTATGACTTTTCATTCTTATTGTTTTGACCTTCTTGGAAAAGTTGGCAGTATAGAGAAATCAGATGATATTATCAAAAATACAGTCGATAGAATTAACACACGGGAAGTGGAGTTTACTAAGCTCACAAAGACCGTATTGGTCATAGACGAAGCGCAGGATATGAGCGAGGTGGAATATTCTCTTGTAAAAACTCTGATGAAAGAAAATGACAATATGCGTATAATTGCCGTTGGCGATGATGATCAAAATATTTTTGAATTTAGAGGTTCAAGTTCCGCGTATTTTGAATCGCTCTTGAACGAACCTGACGCTAAAAAATATGAGTTGGTTGATAATTACCGCAGTAATGCCAATATTGTGGAGTTTGCAAATCAATTTGTAAAGGGAATCAAACATAGATTTAAAACAATTCCAATTGTTCCGATAAAAAATGAAAATGGTAATATCAGCATTTGTAAATTATCTTCTGAAAATATCGCTATTCCTGTTGTGAACATGATACAAAAAATTAAACCGTCAGGTTCAACATGTATTATTGTAAAAACCAATGAAGAAGCGTTAAACATTGTCGGGTTGTTAAATAAAAACGGCATAACCGCGAGGAAAATACAAACTAACAATGATTTTAATTTATATAATCTCGCGGAGCTTAGAAATTTTATTGATGATATTAATAAAAACAAAAGTTACGCGATAACTGAAGAGATTTGGCAGCAGGCAAAAGATAACCTCAGTAAGAAATACAATTGCAGCAATGATTTACCCTTTGCACAAAAACTCATCAAGGATTTTGAGGAAACAAATAACAAAACAAAATATAAAAGCGATTTTAAACAGTTTGTACGCGAATCTAAACTTGAAGATTTTATTTCGGCCTCGGAAGGCTCTATTCTAGTTTCCACGATTCACCAAACCAAGGGCAGGGAGTTTGACAATGTTTTTTTGGCGCTCAACCGTTCTAATAAATTGGATGACTCAATAAAAAGACAAATTTATGTCGCCATAACGAGGGCAAAAAAGAACCTGCACATTTTATACAATGGCAATTATTTTGATAAAATTAATGTTCAAAATATTAAGAAAACAACTGACAATAACAATTATCCGGCGCCTGAGGAAATCAATTTACAACTTTCTCATCGTGATGTCGTATTAAGTTTTTTTGCTTGTAAAAAGAAGGAAATAAATTCCCTTACCAGCGGCAGAGAATTAACAATTCAAGAAACTGGGTGTTCTTTAAGAAAAACGCAAGTGGTAAAATTTTCATCCAAATTTTGTGAGCAGATAAATGTGTTAAAAGAGAAAGGTTATTCTCCGGCAAAAGCAAGCGTCAGGCACATTGTTTTTTGGCAGGAAAAAGACAAAGATGAAGAGATAAAAATTGTTTTACCGGATGTGGCGTTTATAAAAAAACAGTAACTTACAACACCACACTTTCAAGCATTTTCTTCCTAACCTTCCAGTCCGGCATTAACTTAGATAAAATTTCATAGAAATTACTTGAATGATTAGGATACAAAAAATGAATAAACTCATGCATAACTATATATTCAAAAGCGTTACGCGGAGCTTCTATTAACCGTTTATTAAGCGTAATTATTCCTCTTTTGGGCCGGCAGCTGCCCCAACGTGAAACCATTTTGCGTAATACCAGTTTTGGCATTGCTATGTTGTATTTTTTAAAGACTTGATATGTCTCATTAATTATTTTTACAGAAACTTCCCAGCATTGCGTATAATACCATTTATTAATTAATCTTTCCTTGATTGCCGCATCATTAATATGTCTTACGCTTAATGTAATATACTCATCATCAAAGGTAACGCCATTTTTGCCTTTAATAACAACAAGCTGCAGGTCTTTTCCCAAATAACGAAAACTTTCACCTGCGACGTAATTATGTTTTTTATTACTAGCATATTTTAAATTCCTTGCGTATTTGTCCAGCACAGAAAGAATATAAGATGACTTACTGCCGATAAATTCTTCTATTTCGCTGACGGTAACATGGATATTTGCCGACACATAAATCGAACAATCAAAACGAATTCGCAAGTTAATATTTTTAACATTCTTTCGAGCCAGTTTATATATAATTTTCCGTCCGTTTAATTTAATTACTTTTTCCATCTGAACCTTATTAAGAAAAATTGTAAGCGCTTTACCGAAAATACATATTAAAGTATAGAAGTTATTTCGCTTTTTGTCATCTTCAAAGGTATCTTTAAATGCCGCATCCTAGCCTAACCGCTTCAAATCAGTTATAATACCCATGTGAGAGTAATAATCATCGGCGCCGGTTTCACAGGCACTCAGCTTGCCCGCCACCTTATACATGAAAAGTATGACGTGTCCCTGATTGAGTCAAACGAGGAAAGGGCGCGTCATGCATCCAACAGGCTGGATTGTCTGGTTCTTTATAACGAGGGGAACAGTCTTGAGTCACTTGAGGAAGCGGGGATTGCGAAGGCGGACGCTTTGGTATGTGTGACTGATTCCGATGAGATTAATATGATTATTTGCGGACTTGCCGCTTCGCGTTATCCTAATGTAATTAAAATTGCCAAAGTCAGAAATGACGATTATATGAAAATTAATTTGTCGGAACTTAGAGGGTCGGGAATTCTTGGCATTGATCGATTTATTCACTCCGATATTGAAGCGGCAAAGGCTGTATTAAACGCAATATCGCACGGCGCACAGGGAAATATTCTGCAGTTTTCGGGGACTCCTTACGAATTAGGTTCTGTTAATATTACAAAAGGCAGCGTTTTTGACGGACTTTCACTTTTGGATTTCCATTCCTTCGTCAGGGATGAAGGCCTTATTACTCTGGTTGAACGCGGGAAAGAATGTTTCCTTCCATCAGGTTCCACAGTTCTTAGTCCTGGGGATTTGATCCATATTATTACAAGAGAAGAAAATATGGATCAGGTGTTTCATCTGGCGGGAAGAACCGAGACTCCTATTAATCGTATAGGCATTGTCGGCGGAGGACGGTTGGGAGAACTTATTGCAGAAGAGCTTTTATCCAATAATGATATTACTTTTGAGGCAAAAAAAACTAAAAAGAATTTTTTTGTGTCTTTTATCAAATCTTTTTTTCCCAAAAACAAACGCACTGTAATAATCATTGAAAAGGATTACAATATCTGCAAAGAGCTGTCGGCAAAATTTCAAAACGCTCTTATTTTAAACGAGGATATTTCCGATGAAAGTTTTATCGCGGAAGAAAGACTGGGCGATCTTGATCTCATCATTACTACAACCGATAATCAGGACCTCAATATCATTGCGGCTATTTATTTAAAATCATTAGGTGTCAGACGCGCTATTGCTTTAGTTATGAGCCCCGGACATAAAACCATCGCGCACCAACTTGGAGTTGACGTGGCAATCCCGCTTAAATCCGTAGTAGTTGATTCAATACTGTCTCATCTTATGGGCAGCGGCATAAGCGACGTTCATAACCTTGGAGACGGAAGCGTCAGTATTATCAAACTGGAAATAGCGGAAGATTCAGCGGCGGTTGATAAAAGCATAAAGGAATTTCGTCTTCCGCAAAACGGGCTTTTAATGCTTGTTAACCGAGGCGAGACTTCTTTTATTCCGCAGGGAGATTATATTTACAAGGCGGGCGATAAAATTGTCTTGATTGTCAAAAACGGCAATGAAGCGGAATTGGAAAAATATTTTGGTGCGGCAAAATAAAATTATGAGATCAAAAGCAAAACATTTATCAACTGTCAGACTGCTTGGAATTATCATCGGAGGGGTGACGCTCCTTATGATCCCGCCCCTGATAACGTCAATTGTTCTTGCCGAAGTTTCCATGATTATGGCTTTTGTAATCCCCTTAATAATAGGAATTGTTTTAGCCCTGTCCGCCGTTCTTTTTATCCGCAAAGATTCCCACGGTATCAGACCGAGGGAAGGAATCCTTTTGGTATTTTTAACATGGATTTTTTCCAGCCTTATAGGAAGCATCCCGTATTATCTCTCCCCTTCCGGCATAAATTTAATCGACGCGATTTTTGAAAGCTCATGCAGTTTTTCTACTACGGGGGCGACAACTTTTTCCGATGTGGAATCGATGCCGCGATCATTGATCCTCTGGCGAAGCATAGGCCACTGGGCGGGAGGCATGGGAATTATCCTGCTGACTGTCGCTCTTATGCCGCTTTTGGGAGTCGGAGGGCTGCAGCTTATAAAAGCCGAGGTTCCTGATCCCGAAAAAGAAAAAATAACCCCAAGGATAACTACAGCGGCAAAAATTCTCTGGGGTGTTTACTGTGTTTTTACTATTGTTCTCATTTTGCTCTACCGTATCGGAGGCATGGGTTGGTTCGATGCGGTTTGTGACGGTTTTACAATAATTTCTACTAGCGGAGTCTGTACTAAAAATACCGGACTTGGTTATTATAATTCGGCGTTTATTGATTGGGTTACAGTCATCTTTATGCTGCTTGGAGCGTTAAATTTTAATTTGTATTACAGGATTTTCCAGAGAAAAATACGCGACGTATTAAATAATACCGAATGCCGCGTTTATTTTTTTATTTTTATAATTGCCGCGTTGGTAATCAGTTTTACTTTGATCCCTCAATACGGTTCATTTGGTAAAGCGTTACGATATGGATCGTTTCAAACCGCTTCGATACTGAGCACTGCTGGAAACGCAAGGGCGGACTATACTACATGGCCAAGTCTTGCTCAGGCGGTTCTTTTCCTGCTTATGTTTATTGGAGGCTGTTCCGGTTCCACCGCGGGAGGCATTAAGGTAATACGATGGTCGGTGCTTTTTAAACAAACAATAAATGAGTTCCGGCGCATACTCTATCCTCAGGGAGTTTTCAGTATCCAGCTTAATAAAAAAGTCGGACGCAAGGACGTAGTGTACGGAGTTGCGGGATTTATTTTTCTCTACTTAATAATTGTCGCTATAACGACTCTTGCGACAGCCGCTTCGGGATTCGATCTTTTTTCATCTTTCAGCACAGCTCTTTGCGTTACAGGCAATATAGGGACAGGCTTTGGAATAATCAGTCCGCATAATAATTACAGCATCTTCCAGCCGCACCTTAAAATACTGTATTCACTTGTGATGATCGCAGGCAGGCTGGAGTTATGGACAGTGATTGTTCTTTTCACTCCCGGTTACTGGAAGAGTTTATGATATATTGAGAAGAATTTTACCACGAACCAACACGAACAACGACAAGATATGTGTAAAAAGTTCGTGTGGTTCGTGGTTCAATGATATTTTATTATTCAACCTTAAAGCGCGAAACTTCCTTTAACAATCCGTCAATGGCATCGCGGTTCTTGTGGGTCATTTCATTGACATTGTTTACCGCTAAATTTATCTGCTCCGCGCCGAGAGCCATCTCGTTCATACCGCCGGTTATTTCCTGCGTCATCTTTTCAAGGTTCTTACTCTCGCCCATTACTTCCTGGCTTCCGTTAAGCATTTCCTCAGAACCGCCTTTTACCTGCCGGGTAAGTTCATTCAAACTGCCAACGCTTTGCAGGACTTGCTTACTCCCCTGTCCCTGTTCTTCCATCGCGTTGCGGATATTTTCTTCCTGCTGCGATACCGTCTTTACGCCTGTGTCAATCGCCTCGAATCTGGCAAGCACGTTGTCGGTAGAGGTTGTAATTTTTTTGATTGATTCCGCTATTTTTTTCAATACATTGCCAATCGTCTTGGACTGCTCGCTGGAACTTTCTGCCAATTTGCGGATTTCATCGGCGACTACGGCAAAGCCCTTGCCTGCCTCTCCGGCGTGGGCGGCCTCAATCGCCGCGTTCATTGAAAGCAGGTTGGTCTGGCTGGCGATGTTTTCCATTACCGCGTTAATCTCCAGCAAGCCTTCTGACTCACGGGATATTTCCTGTATATCTGTCGCTACTTCCTGCAATCCGCCGTGGCCGACTTCGGAAGCTTCTTTTAATGAATTGACATTGGTGGCGTTGCTGACCAGCGTGCTGGTAACAGAACTGATATTGGCTACCATTTCCTCAATTGCGGATGACGCCTGTGAAACATTTTGACTTTGTTTTTCTACATGACCGTTGAGTTTGTTAATGTTAATAATAACCTGTTCCATAGTGGCGTTGGTTTGAGTTACGCTTGCGGCCTGGTTAATAACTCGGCCCTTGATGTTCTGGATGTTGGCGGTAATCTCGTTTATTGCCGCGGCGGTCTCGGTCATATTAGCGGCAAGGTCATTACCGATATCTTTCAATACGCCTGCCTGCTTTTTAATGATAAGCACAAGGTCTTTGATTTTCTGAATTGTTTTATTGAAGTACAGGGCAAGGTCGCCTACCTCGTCTTTGGAACCAACGGGGATGCTTCGCGTCAAATCGCCTTCACCTTCGGAAATATCTCTGAGCGTATCCGCTACTCTAACGATTGGAGCGGTAGTGTTATTTAAAACAAAGTATATAAGTACCACCGCCGCTATAAGGGCTATCGACACCAGTATAATAGTAAATTTTTTCATCGCATTAACATCTTTCATAATGTAAGATTCGGTTGAACCGACCATTACAGACCATGTTGTCGGCGAACTCCCTATGGGAACATTAGCTATGGCTATTTGTACATTTTGTTTAAGCGTTGGGGCGTAACTGAAACACTCATATTCTTTGTCGTTTTTAACAGCATCTGTTGCTTCTTTTATATGGCTGCCGAATTGCACTTCAGCTTCGATCATATTCTTTCCTATACGATCCGTCCGGTAACTCGCCATAACAAATCCGGTGTTGGTGTAAACCGACATAACGGCAACTTCATCGAAGTCCGCCATAGTCTTCTCTATCCTGGGTTGTATTATTTCAATATCCAACTGACAGCCTACGGCTCCGACTACTTCATTGAGCCGTTTGTTAAGAATGGGGACTACGAGTCTGACACAATAGATATCTTGTCCCGACAGTTTAAAAATGCTTGGGTCGCTCATTTCAACTGTCGTTTTGTTGGGTCCGTTAATATGTTCCATTACCTGCTGAACAACGGCGCTGGTTTGAGGCTCTATCTTTCCTGTTTCCTTTCCCAAGGCAAAAGCAAACTGCCCCGTAGGTGTTGAGCCTACCCTGCCAATAAAACGCGAGTCCATACCGTCAATGGCGTTAGGCTTCCAGACGGTAAACATCCTGACAAAATCGGGCATATCCTCAAAAACAGACGTCATCATATTTTCATATTCCTGCCGCCGCGTCATTGGATCAACGTTTTCATAAAAATTCATTTCATTCGATAATGTTTGCAGCACCTGTATATATCCGCCTATCCTGCCGTCCCAGTACTGGGCGCGCTGACGCGCCAGATACATAGTTTTTTGTTTGGAGAGATTCAAGGCTATGTTGGACGCCTGCTGGAGTTGGATTATGGCAATGCCACCCGCAATGACCGCCATAATGGCGATCATCATAATACTCAATTTGATTTTAATTTTCATTTTTTTTTAAACTCCTCTTGGTAATAAATCTCTCCTTTTATGTTCCTTTAGTAGGGCTGCTTTTTAGATCATTATAAAATAATACTATATTAATGTGAAAAAATCAAGGGAAAAATGGCTATTTTTATGGCAAATGCCGACGCGAAAAACGACAAAAACAGCAAAAATGACAGAATAAATGACATAAATAGAAAAAATGACAAAAAAAATTGATAATGTCTTCATTATAACAAGATTTGTTAATGTACTTTTCTATTGCCATTCTCATTGTTATACTATAAAATCCTACCATAAATTTAGGTATTATGTGTATAAAAGGAGGAGCTAATATTGATAAAAGTTCTCATCCCCTACGCGCTCAGGGCATTTACAGAGCGCAATGCGGAGGTGGAAGTAAATGGCGCCACGGCAGGTGAAGCGATTAACGCGCTTGCAGACGCCTACCCCGCGCTTAAAACCCACCTGTTCACAGAAGACGGTCAGCTTCGAGACTTCATTAACTTGTTTGTGGGAGGCGTAAACATCAACAGTTTGCAGGGACTGAACACGCCTGTTGCAGATAACAGCGAAGTGATGATAGTCCCGGCAATCGCAGGCGGCAGTGACGGCGATAACATCGGCACTGAACTTTCCAATGAAGAAATAGCGCGTTACAGCCGCCATCTGCTTTTGCCGGAAATAGGCGTTGAAGGGCAGAAGAAATTAAAGGCGGCAAGAGTACTCATTGTAGGCACAGGCGGGCTTGGGGCGCCGCTTGCCCTGTACCTTGCGGCGGCGGGCGTTGGAACAATAGGGCTTGTGGATTTTGACGTAGTGGATGAATCTAATCTTCAACGGCAGATTATTCACAGCACCCGCGATGTCGGCAGGCCAAAAACCGCGTCCGCAAAGGACAGAATCAAGGGGATAAATCCGCATATAAACGTGGTAACGCACAACGCGATGCTTACAAGCCAGAACGCGCTGGAACTTTTTGCCGATTATGACATTATCGCGGACGGGACAGACAATTTTCAAACGCGCTACCTTGTAAACGACGCCTGCGTATTTTTGGGCAAACTCAATGTTTACGGCTCTGTCTTTCAGTTTGACGGGCAGGCGAGCGTCTTCGGCGCCAAAGACGGTCCGTGTTACAGGTGCCTTTACCCTTCTCCGCCGCCGCCCGGACTTGTCCCATCATGCGCGGAAGGCGGAGTTATGGGCGTACTGCCCGGCATCATTGGAACCATTCAGGCGGCGGAAACAATCAAGTTAATAGTAGGCGGCGCAAAACCGCTGATAGGGCGTCTGCTTCTGTTTGACGCATGGCGCATGACGTTCCGCGAATTAAAACTGGAAAAAAATCCCGGCTGTCCCGTATGCGGAAAAAATCCTTCTATTCATGAACTAATTGATTATGAACAATTTTGCGGTTTAAAAAAGAACGCAGACAGCAAACCGATAGACACAATAACCGCCCTTGACTTAAAAAAACGCCTTGATAACGGAGATAAAATTCAATTTATAGACATCCGCGAGCCTCATGAACGCGCCATTGTAAAATTCCCCAATGCCATCGTAATGCCTCTCGGCCAACTTGAAAGGCGCATGGAAGAACTTGACCCGTCCGTAGACGCGGTATTTCTCTGTAAAATCGGCCAGCGCAGTATTTTAGGAATAAGGGCGCTTCAGGAAGCCGGTTACAAAGGAAAACTGCTGAATCTTCAGGACGGACTTAACGCATGGGCAAGAGACGTTGATAAGAGCATGCCTATTTATTAAGAATTAATTTGTAAACAAAAAACGTAAATTTTGTAATACGCCTGTTGCGGTAACGCCGGGGCATAACTCATTTTTTGTTTTTGACATAATGGCTGAATACCCGATCTTCTTTACAAATATGATTGATCCACCAGTCCTTAAGAAAGTTCAAAAACTCCTCAGGGTCTTTATTCCAAATGCTGTCCTTGCTTGTCTGGGACAGCGCGCCTATCAGTTCTTTGTGCAATATACGATGATTTTCAAGATTGGGATAGCCGCATTTTTTAAGAAAATCCTCTTCTATTTCGAAATGGATGCGGGTATATTCGGTAACCATGCCGATCACAGGACGGAGCATCTCATTGCCATGCTTGTTCTGTATTGCGTAGCAGAGGGAATTGATAGTGGAAACAATCCCGCGGTGCTGCTCGTCAACAATCGGTATTCCCAAATCGTACATAGGTTCCCAGACAATAAGAATATTGTGATTCAGCATACTTATCCATTGTTCATTTGCAGTTATTTTATCGGGCATGTTTCCTCCAATAGTTTCAGGATAAACTTCTTGCCGCCGTCTGTCAAGACATTACAGAGCGTCATATAATGGATAATTTTATACATTTTAATATTTTTAAAAATTAATAATAGAATAGCATGTTTTATAATTCTCTACTTATTATTTTGATTGGTAATTAATAAATTCATATTATGTCGTTTAATAACATATTTTCCATACCGGTTTCCCAAAGGCACCAAACTTCCATGAGGCGCAGATTTATCGTCTTTTCTTCTGTTTTGTTTCTGTTTTTATTCGTAATTGGAAGCGTGGCATATATTACTTTAATAGAAAGAATACGGTATAAAAGCGCCGGAAATGAATTAATGCAGATAGTTGAGATTGAGCGGCTTAAACTTGAGGCTTCCATGAACGGCGAAATTGCCATTATTATGAAAATGGCGGATTCTCCGCTGATAAAACGGTATTTTCATAACCCTGAGGACGATGAATTACAAAAAATCGCTTTTGAAGAAATAACCGGATACCGCAGGGCTTTTACAGGCCACTCGATATATTGGATAAATAATAAAGATAAAAAACTTTATGTTAATGACGGTTTTAAATATAAGATTGATGCAAATGATCCGGATAATTACTGGTATTCAATGACTCTTAATAATACAAAGAAATACAATATCAATATCAATTATAACCCGGACCTTAATTCAATGGATATCTGGATTAACGCGCCGGTCTATGACGATTATCGCAGGCCAATCGGCATTTTGGGAACCGGGGTAAATTTGTCTGATTTTATCAATACTGTATATCAAAATTACCGGGGAAATGCGGAATTGTATTTGGTTAACGCCGCCGGAGAAATAACCGGAGCAAATGATATCGGCCTTATTGAAAAAAAAGTAAATATAGCTGAAGCTCTCGGCCAACCCGGCTGGAAGATTCTTGCCATGACGAAAGGATTAAATAATGATGAAATAAAATATTCCCTGTTAAAGGATAACAGGCAAATAGCCGCTATAGGTTCAATTCCGGCTTTGAATTGGTATGTAATCGCCATGCGTTCATTTTCTGTAGGAGACTCCCTGCAAACCGGCATGACGGCTCTTTTCGGAATAATGATGATAGTTATTTTTTCTGTCTTTGTAGTTTTTAATATATTTATTATTGGAATGTTGGAGCCGCTCAATCGTATGGTAAAAACAGTAAATCAAACATTATCCGACTGGGAATTAAGACCTTATGAAGAAAATCAACAACGCGATGAAATAGGAACTCTGGGCGAATTTCTTAATATGACCATAATTGATCAGCTTACAGGCATTTACAACAGGCGGTATCTGGACGGACACCTGAAAAAAATAATCAGGCATCTTTCGCGTAACATTGCCAATATCAGCCTGTTGATGATAGACATAGATTATTTTAAAAAATACAACGATACATACGGACACGACGCCGGCGACACCTGCCTTAGAACAGTCGCATCCGCTCTTTCACAATGTATAACAAGAGAAGATGATTTTATTGCGCGGTACGGCGGAGAGGAATTTGTAATTGTCCTGCCAAATACCGACATGAACGGCGTTCAGGTGGTTGTGGAAAAAATACTGGAAAAAATGCGCGAGTGTAATATCCCCCACAAAGCAAATGATGCGGCAAGCCATGTTACGGTTTCTATCGGCGGCACAACCGCTATCGTAAAATATTTTCATAACGGAAGCGAATATATAAAATGCGCCGATAAAGCGTTATACGAATCAAAACAGAACGGACGCAACAGATATACATTAAAATATTTTGAAGATTAGGGATTTATAAGGTTTCTTTTAAAATCGGATGTTGTATCCGAAGACACTTGAAAACATAGTAAACCTATGGTAAAAAGAGGATAATTATGGTTACAGTAAGAATGGATTCGCTTATTAAGGCTATAACCACCGCTTTGGATATTGTGGAAGGAAGCCTTATGGGAACCAGTCTCAATCACGGTAAACGAGTCGCCGTTCTTTGCGCAAAAATGGGAATGCTCATGGGAAAAAACAGGGAAGAACTCACCGCCCTGGCAATTTGCGCTCTGCTTCATGACAGCGCTCTTACAGAATATATTCTTTCCGAGCAAAAAAACGAAGACCATGCAATGGCCATGAAAAAGCACTGCGAAATCGGCCAACAGAACGTGGATGCCCTCTGTTTTAAAACAAATGTAAATGATTTTGTCCGCTATCACCATGAACGCGCCGACGGCTATGGGCCGTTCGGTCTGAAGGAAGGAGAAGGCCCTCTGGAAGCGGAACTTATCGCCATTACAGATTCACTTGATGTTACACATCATTTGCAGAGGCTGGACATTGAAAAACTGTCCGTTATCCGAAATATAATTAGTCAGGAAAGCGGAAAACGCTACAGTAAAAAAGCGGCGGAACTGCTGCTGGAAGTTCTCAACTGGCCTACAGTTCTGTCTCTTAAAGATAGTGTCATTAAAGAAACCGCATTAGAGGTCTTGTTCCCCTGGACAGTCGATATTCAGACAGAAACTGTTTTTGGCCTCGCCGGTTTTATTTCCAGAATCATTGATTATAAATCCGCTTTTACGGAGAAACATTCAACTCAGATTGCAAACAGAGCGTGGTTAATGGGGAAATACTACCAATATGATCCTGAAAAACTTGCGCAGTTGTATCTTGCGGCTTCTCTGCACGACCTCGGTAAATTGGCTGTTCCAATTGACATTCTGGAAAAACCTGACAAACTTACCAGGGAAGAATATAATATTATAAGCGAACATGTTCACCTAACATGGGAACTTCTTAATGAAGTTGAAGGATTCGAGACTATATGCAAATGGGCGTCTGATCATCATGAAAAACTGGACGGCACCGGTTACCCCTTTGGCAAAAAAGCTTCTGAACTAGACTTTAATTCACGGTTGTTAGCCTGTCTGGACTTATATCAGGCGGTATGCGAAGAAAGGCCTTACCACGCCAGACGCAGCCACGCGGATACAATGCAAATAATCTATGAAATGTCTAATGCGGGAAAAATAGACAGTGATATTGTCAAAGACATGGACACCGCTCTTGCCCCCTATGACGGTAATGACCTGCCGCCGCCGGTCGGGATTTTTTAACAAGAATTTACTGGATAAATTTCACACAAAGAGCACAAAGGAACAAAGATCACTAAGATGTTTCTTAACTCAAATATACTGGAAATAAGTTTTGATACCGGTGAACTTGTTTCAATCAATAAATGTTATAAACACAAAAGTTGAAAAAACATTTAAAAAATGTAATTATTTAGATATGGAGGATTTTATGAAAAAGTATTTTATGGCAGCCGGTTTATTATTTGTTTCTCTTTCGCTTTTTGCCCAATCAATTGACAGAAGTCAATATAAAGAAATTGATTTATTTAGTTATATGGTTGAGGGTAAAAAGGAAGGAAGTCAATATTATGTAAAATACAAAATGGTGTTAAAATTTAGCCTTCAAAGTGGTACAAATATTTATTTTGAAGATGATACTGGTGATAGTTTTGTTTTAGAAACAACCAAAAGATGGTCTTTAAATAGAGGTCAATTTGTTACTATTTACTTTTCAGCAAAGCACTCCACTTATGGATTTTGGTCTGAAGTAAAACTAGATGATCTAGAAACAAGTACTACATCATCAGTAAAGCCCTGGCTTCCGTATGTATCAAACGGAAAAACAGGTTTACATGGCTGGTATTTACAAGACATGGGAAATGGGACTTACAAAGAGATTTATTTTGAATAATAACCCTCTTCCTTTGTGTGAAATTCTTTTCAAAGAGCTTGAAAACATAGTAAACCTATGGTATAAATAGGGTATTGTGGATAAAGACATATTAGACGGTAGTATAATAGAAGAAAAACAAAATTTGCAAAAACGCTCATTCCTCATTGACGGAATGTTTTGCGTAAACTGTCAAAACATTATTGAAAAAGAACTGAAAAATACGGCTGGTATTAAAAAAGCGGCGGTAAATTACCGTACCGGACACGCGGTTGTAACTTATGATGAGGCAATAATCGGCTTTGATAAAATTTCTGAAATAATTGAAAGTCTAGGTTACAAGATACCGGAAGACAGCGGAAAAAATCAAACTTTGCAAAATAAAACTGTTCCGCAAATTATTGGAACTCTGATAATTATCCTCGCGTTGTTTGTGCTGATACGCGCGTTTGGAGTCAGCAAACTTGCCGCCGCTTTCCCTCTTGTGCAGGAAGGCATGAATTACGGGATACTGCTTATTATCGGGCTTCTTACCGGCGTTCACTGTATTGCCATGTGCGGGGGGATCAATCTTTCTCAAACTTTGAAGAAAGAGGGAGAAGGGAATAAATTAGAAATTAACAATGAGCAATTAACAATTAGGGAAGAGGGAGAAGGGGATAAATTAGCAATTAACAATGAGCAATTATCAATTGAAGATAGAACAAAGAAAGATGGTATTTATTCTTTACTTATGCCGAGTATTCTCTACAATGGAGGACGGCTTGTTTCATATACGGCGGTGGGAGTTTTAGTCGGCGCTTTAGGTTCTGTGATTACGCTGTCGGGACATTTTCAGGGAATAGTGCAACTTGTTGCCGGGGTCTTCATGGTGATCATGGGGATCAATATGTTGGGATTGTTTCCATCCTTGCGGCGTTTTATCCCGCAAATGCCCGCTAAACTTCAAAAGAGTTTTGATTCGTTATTCGTAAAAAAAACTGACGGACAAAAAACCGGACGCGGACCGCTCGTTATCGGTTTTCTGAACGGGTTTATGCCATGCGGGCCATTACAGGCTATGCAAGTTTATGCGCTTTCTACCGGAAGCCCCATTCGCGGCGGCATTTCAATGTTCCTGTTCTGCGTCGGGACAATTCCGCTGATGTTCGCATTGGGCGCGGCAAGCTCTGCTTTAAGCGGCGCAAAGGGACGCACATTCTCACGCCGCGTTATGCAAATAGGAGCAATCCTTGTCGCCGCGCTGGGACTTGTCATGTTCTCCAACGGTTGGAGTCTCTCCGGGTTTCCCTCTCCAATTGAGCGGACGGCTTCCATTAAATATTCTTCCATAGATGATTCGCCTGTTCCAGCTATTCAAGAAGGCATGCAAATTATCAAATCAACTTTGCAGCCAAACCGCTATCCCGCAATAACCGTTCAACAGGGTATTCCGGTGCGCTGGATCATCAACGCTCCGCCGGGCAGCATAAACGGCTGCAACAACCGCATGATCATCCGCGAATACGGCATACAGCACACCTTCAAACAGGGAGACAATGTGATTGAATTTATTCCCGAAAAAGCGGGCAAGTTCCGTTATACGTGCTGGATGGCAATGATAAAAAGCTCCATTACCGTACTCGCCGAGGGAGAAAGCGCCGCTGATATACGCGAGCCGGATACGTCTCCCAAACCGGCGGGGGTGCGGATACCCGCGGATAAAATCGCCATCGCGAAAATAGCAAATAGAATGCAGACGGTTACGGTACGTCTTGGTAATAAAGGCTTTGAACCTGCAGTTATCGTTATGCAAAAACAAGTTCCCATGCTATGGACAATCAACATTGATTCTCTTGAGTCGGGCAACAGCAGTATTATCTTTCCCGTTTACTACGCCATAATTGAGACGGAACAGGATGAAAATACGCTGCGGTTTATCCCAGATGAGGACTTTGAATTCTACACTGTGGATAATCGTTTCTTTGGTTATGTGAAGGTGGTAGACGATATTAACCGCATAAATATTGAGGCGGTAAAAGCGGAGGCGGCGAAATTTGAAACGCTCATTTATCCGCCGGCGTATTTTATAGATGAAGATTAATAATTATAAGGAAATTATATGATAACAGAAACTTTATCCGTCGGCGGTATGCACTGCGCCGCCTGTTCCGCTCGCGTTGAAAAGGCGCTGCGTAAACTGGAAGGCGTTGAAAACGCTTCGGTAAATCTTGCCACAGAAAAGGCGACGGTTGTTTTCAACCCGCAAACCTTGCGCCTTTCGGCAATTAAAGAATCAATCGTCAATGCCGGATACGAAGTTATTGAACCTTCCAAAAATGCCTTAGATGAAGACAAGCTCCGCAAAGAAAAAGAAATTAAACTCCTATGGACAAAATTTATAATTGCCGCCGCATTGGCGCTTCCACTGCTCTATATCGCAATGGCCCCCATGATTAAGTGGGTTACCCTGCCCTTCCCCAAAGCTCTTGCACCAATGAACTTTCCTCTTGCTTACGCCATCGTGCAGCTTGCGCTTGTTATCCCAATTATAATCGCGGGCAACAGGTTTTATACCATAGGTTTTAAAAATCTTCTGCGTCGCAGTCCCAACATGGATTCGCTTATCGCGATTGGAACCACGGCGGCGGTAGTTTACAGCGTTTACAATATGTCTCAGATTGCCGCGGGAAACCATCATGCGGTTGAATCCCTGTACTTTGAAACCGCCGGAGTTATTATCGCCCTGATTCTTTTGGGTAAATCCCTTGAAGCGGTATCCAAAGGCCGCACAAGCGAGGCGATAAAAAAACTTATGGGACTTTCTCCAAAGACGGCTATTATTATCGTGAATGGTGGTTCCTTCGGAACCTTGGAAAAAGAAATTTCCATCGACGAAGTAGTGCTAGGCGACATTATTGTGGTAAAACCCGGCGCGAAAATTCCCGTGGACGGAACTGTTACGGAAGGGCAAAGCGCGGTAGACGAATCCATGCTCACCGGGGAGAGTATGCCTGTTGATAAGAAAGCGGGCGATCCGGTTTACGGAGCGACCATTAACAGTAACGGACGCTTTTGCTTTAGAGCGGAAAAGGTGGGGAATGAGACCGCGTTGGCGCAGATCATCAAATTGGTTGAAGACGCTCAAGGTTCCAAAGCGCCGATCGCGCAAATGGCGGATATTGTCTCCGGTTACTTTGTGCCGGTTGTCTGCGCCATTGCGCTTATCGCAGGTATCGCGTGGTTCGCCGCGGCTTCCGCAGGTATTGTCAATCTGCCCGCCGGAAAGTCAGTAACAGAATTCGCCCTTACGATTTTTATTTCAGTGTTAGTCATCGCCTGTCCATGCGCCCTCGGTCTTGCCACTCCCACGGCAATCATGGTGGCGACAGGCAAGGGCGCGGAAAATGGCATTTTGATTAAAGGCGGCGAAGCATTGGAAACCGCTCATAAAATTCAAACGATTGTGTTTGACAAGACAGGAACAATTACCGAAGGCAAGCCGGAAGTTACGGAGATAGTGATTAGTGGAGAGTGGATAGTAGATAGCGTGGAACAAGAGAAGAAAATAAATCTTCTTCTTCAACTTGCCGCCGCAGTTGAAAAAAATTCCGAACACCCGCTTGCCTCCGCAATTGTCCGCGAAGCGGAAAAACGCGGTCTTGTGTTACCGCCCGTAACAGATTTCAAAGCCATTCCAGGAAGAGGCATTGAAGCAAAAGTCTCCCTACCAACAAACGAGACACTTTCCCAACTAACCACTAACCACTATCCACTAACCACTAACCACTATCCACTACCCACTTCCCTCCTCATCGGTAACAGAAAACTCATGGAAGAAAAAAACATTTCCCTTACCGAACTTGAGCCCGCCTGTGACCGCCTTGCA
>Ga0268262_10000714_pt1 | contig 43050 bp, 23 predicted proteins | sample TergutNc150P3_FD_190354 | JGI IMG/M metagenome (GOLD analysis project Ga0268262, IMG submission 190354) | Nasutitermes corniger P3 segment gut microbial community from laboratory colony in Florida, USA - Nc150 P3 (SPAdes) (version 2) | ecosystem: Host-associated > Arthropoda: Insects >...
CCTATTGTCATTACAAAATCCCCGTCAGGATCCCAAGGCCACTCATATACTATACAAGAGGATGATACTGGAATAGCTTGCGTAACATTATTTTGGAGTGTTCTCTCTGAAACAGACGAAGACTGAACACTTTCTCCATAGTTGTTGTACGCAGACACCCTATAATAAAACGTTGTATTTGTGGATAGTCGGATATCAGTAAATGATGTTATTGAGACATCTCCTACTCTGCTAAAAGTACCAGAAGCACTTGTGCTTCGAAATACTCTGTAGCCAGTGGCTCCTGAAACTTCGGACCATTTAATAGTGATAGTACTTGATGATGCTAATGCGTATACACCTGTTGGAATAGTAGGTATGCTAGGATTAGTTCTAGCCGAAACAGATGAAGATTGAGTACTTTCTCCATCACTGTTGTAGGCTGACACCCTATAAAAATACATCGCATCTGCATTTAATCCGGTATTAGAAAATGATGTTGTTGAAACATCTCCTACTCTGCTAAAAGTACCAGAAACACTTGTGCTTCGATATACTCTATAACCAGTGGCCCCAGAAACAGGAGACCAAATAATTATGATATCGTTTAATGAGGTAACAAATGCGGTTACGCCTGTTGGAGTAGCAGGTATTTGTATTTCTTCTTCTTCAACATCTTGTTTACAGGTTATAAATAAGAGTAAAACAACGAAAAGAATAATTATTATATTAAGACATTTTCTTAGGTTTTTCAAAAAATCCCTCCTTATAGATGCCGATGGCATCTGATTGTAACGCAATTTCCCTTATCTACTATGAAATCGCATCATCACTTAATTAGCGGCACTACAACGTCCACTCTACTTTCACAATTTCGCTCTCGTTGCTAATCCGCTCTACCAAACAAAACCCCTCATACTTCCCCGAAGGACTTTCCGTTACGCGCTTCACGCCCGCTTAACGCAGGCGTGGCGCTTCACTTTCGCCCTTCGAACAAGCTAAAAAACCGCAGGTTTTTTAGCACAGAACTCAGGGGCGAATTAGCCGGAAGCCGATGCGGCTGCTCCTGTTGCTCGGGTAGTCGCAGCTGTTGCCGTAGTAGTCGTTTCGATAGGTCGAACGCGCGCAAGACGCATCGTAGCTACAACTCCCGCCGCGAAACACCCGTGTACTGCCGGAAGTTGGTCCCGTGGGATCAGTCTGCGCTCCACTTGAATAACTGTCAAACCTGTCCCAGCACCACTCCCATACATTCCCGCTCATGTCGTACAACCCCAAACCATTGGGTGTTTTCTTCCCTACTTCATGTGTCTTACTACTACTGTTAGATGCATACCATGCCACATCGTCTACATTGTTGCTCCCTGAATACGTGTAATTCCCAGGCGACCCGTACCCTCCTCTGGCGGCATATTCCCACTGCGCCTCAGTCGGTAACCTATAACCGTTGGATCCGGCTACTATTTCTACTGCATTTACAGTTCCCCAATCTGCAGGATCGGTACTCCCTGATATGCGATACGCAGGACTTAATCCTTGCAACATACTCAGTTTGTTGCAAAATACAAGCGTGTCATACCAGCTTACATTTTCCACAGGTCGCTTACTCTGAACTTCCCCAGACGCAGGTGAAGACGCAAAACCACTCGGATTGCTCCCCATTACCGCTGCCCATTGTTCCTGCGTTACCTGATACTTGCCCATGTAAAAACTACTAAGCGTTACTGTATGTACAGGTTTTTCAAAACTTCCACCGCTATCACTCCCCATAAAAAAACTGCCGCCGGGTATTCGTACCATATCAATAACTAGGTTGTAATAGTAATATATATCCACCGCCTTTGGCGAACCGTTTATGGTATAACCCGATTTTGTGACTCCTACACTTAAAGTCCCGTTTGAATAAAAGGAAATGGGCATAGTGTAGGGGTTTGAACCGCTTAACTCTCCTTTGCTTACGGATACACCGCTTAATGAAATGTCGGCGGCGGAAAGACCGGGAACTGCCTTGTCAAAGACAAGAGTCAACTGCGTGGTGTTCTGTGTTGAAGAGCCGTTGGCGGTTACGCTGTTTAATGTAATAGGACCGTAATATATATTCACTGTCTTTTGCGAGTTGTAAATATAATAACCTGATTTCGAGACCACCACGTTCAAGTTTCCATTTGATGTAAAACCGCTAATGAGCAAAGTGTATGGGTTAGACCCGCTCAGCGTCCCTTTACTCACACCATCCACACCGCTCAATATAATATCTGCGGCGGAAAGTCCGCTAATCGTCTTGTCAAGGGTCAAGGTCAACTGCGTGGTGGCTTGCGTTGTTGAAGAACCGTCGGCAGTTACGCTATTAAGGGTAACGGGTGTATTGCCTTCAGTGCCGTATCGGATACCCACCGTCTTTGGCGAGCCGTTTATGGTATAGCCCGATTTTGTAACTTCTACGCTCAAGGTTCCTTCATAAGCAAAACCGCTAATGGGCAAGGTATAAGGATTGGAACCGCTCAGCGTCCCTTTGCTTACACCATTCACGCCGCTTAATGTAATGTCGTCGGCAGTAAGCCCGTCAATAGCTCTATTAAAATTAAGAGTCAACTGCGTGGTAGACTGTGTTAAAGAACCATTGGTGGTTACACTGTTAAAAGTAACGGTTATATTGTTGTTGTTATTATTACTTCCACTGCTGTAAAAGATATTCACCGTCTTTGGCGAACCGTTAATAGTATAGCCCGATTTTGCGACTGCTACACTCAAGGTTCCGCCGGAAGCAAAGCCGCTAATGGGTAAAGTGTATGGGTTGGAGCCGCTCAGCGCCCCTTTACTCACGCCATTTACGCCACTTAATGTGATATTAGAGGCGGTAAGCCCATCAATCGCTTTATCGAAGGTCAAGGTCAACTGCGTAGTAGTCTGCATTGCAGAACCATTAGCGGTTACGCTACTAAGGATAGCGGTTATGTTGTTGTTGCTTCCACTGCCATTACCCTTGCTATTGCCGCTACTACTACCACTATCGCTGTCGTCGCAAGCCGCCGTTGAAAACCCGATTATCACCGCCAGTACAATAATTCCAAGTAATTTGATTATGTTCTTCATAAAATATTCCTTTTTGTGATTCCTATCTCTTTAACAGGAAATCATGTAAAATTAACCGCCATCAAAAGCAGTTGTTACCCTCAACGAGGGTTCCTTCTTTGTGTATTCCTCACTTAGGGGTGCACCAGCCGAAAGCCAATGTTGCCGTACCTGCCATACGGGTCGTAGCTGTCCCGATAGGTCGAACGCGCGTTAGACGCATCGATGCCCCAACTCCCGCCGCGTACCACCCGGTAACTGCCGACAGCCGCTCCCATGGGATCGGTTTGCGCGCCACTTGAATAACTGTCATACCTGTCCCAGCACCACTCCCATACATTCCCGCTCATGTCGTACAATCCCAAACTATTAGAAGTCTTTTTACCTACTCCATGAGTCTTATTTCCACTGTTACCTGAATACCATGCCACATCGCCTACAGTGTTGCTCCCTGAATATGTGTAATTCCCAGGCGACCCGTTTCCTCCTCTTGCGGCATATTCCCATTGCGCCTCAGTTGGTAACCTATAACCATTAGATCCGGCTACTATTTCTACTGAGTCCCATGTCGAATTACTGTCGGTGGTGGGTACTGTTCCCCAATCTGCCGGATCGGTACTCCCTGATATGCGGTACGCAGGACTTAATCCTTCTGCCATACTCAGTTTGTTACAAAATACCAGAGCATCATACCAACTCACACGCTCTACCGGTCTATTACTTTGAACTTCCCTAGACGCAGGTGAAAACCCAAACATACTCGGATTATTCCCCATTACCGCTTTCCATTGCTCCTGCGTTACCTCGGTTCTGCACATGTAAAATCCGCTAAGCGTTACTGTATGTACAGGTTTTTCATTGTAGTCGCTGTTACTCCCCATCTGGAAACTACCACCGGTTATTTCTACCATCTCTAGATTGACGTTTCTGTCATCGTCGTAGCAAGCAGCCGTTGAAAACCCGATTATCACCGCCAAGGCGATAACCGCTATCCCTTTAATAAATTGCCCTTTTCTTGTGTCTTTCATAACATATTCCTTCTTTTGATAGATATATAAAAAGCCGGTATTTCCGCATACGCAGAAACCCGGCATTTTCCCGAGGATAATGAGAATATTGTGAGAAAATTCGATGTTTTTTACTTTTATGGCTACTAGAGAATGGGGGGGGGGGGGGGGGGCAATATATTGCACGCCGTCAAGGCGTGTAGCTGAACCAAATCAAAACGCCCCAGCGCCGAACAGCGTACCCCAGATGAACAAAATGAGGCGGGATTTATCCCGCCGTTCCGCGCTGCGGTAATAGCAAGGTATGTAACAGTTTTTACAGATTTATTAATCACGATAAAGACCCCCTCACTTCCCAACAGCACGCCGTCAAGGCGTGTAGCTGGACAAATTCCAAACGCCGATTAAAGCCTTTTTGCATTAGGGGGTTATGTATAATTTTTTTGCTCAACAGGGTGATCTTTTTGCTCATTGGAGTTATTTTATGTTTTTGGGGGATTTTTGTCAATAAAAATTTAAAAAATCACTAAGAATTCTACCACGAACCACACGAAAATCACGAACTTTTAGTACATATCTTGTCGCCGTTCGTGTTGGTTCGTGTGTTAGTGAATGGACGCTGAGCCCGTCGAAGCGTCCTTGCTCTATTCGATCGCTTCGACAAGCTCAGCGACCGAAAAGAGCGACACCATCTGTTCGTGTTGGTTCGTGGTCAAATTCTTCTATATTACCCACAAACTACCGCCTATGACGCTGCCCTGCTTACTTGTCTTCTCTCTAATTTTATATTATTATATAAGAGTGAGAATCTTCAAATATAAGTGGTTTCATCGTTTTGCTAACAAAGAAGGTATAACGGACAATGAATTGAGGGAAATTGTAAAGCAACTTGAAAAGGAACAATTCTATGCCGATTTAGGCGGAGGAGTTTATAAGATGCAATTAGCCAGACCAAACGAGGGAAAAAGCGGAGGTTATCGGGTAATTGTCATATTCAAGAGCGAGTTTCGCACTTTTTTTACTTATTGTTTTCCTAAATCGAAAAGGGACAATATTGAAGATACCGAATTAAAAGTTTATAAAAAACAAGCAAAGGAAAATTTAGCATTAACCGAAGAACAAATAAATCAATGGTTAAGAGCCCAAACTTTGATAGAAATTGAACAGGGGGAAGAAGATGAAATACAAAAGTGAAATTCTTGAAGTTCTCCACGAGAACGCTGTGGAAATGTATAAAATCGGCGGAATTACAGAAGCCAGTATGCGTGAATATGACGAAATGTGCCTTACAAACCCTAAAACAAAAAATAAATCTTCCTCTGTTTATGCAAATGATAATTCAGTAAATACAAAACAAATAAGACACGCAACTGCTTAATTTTTATTAATAAAATTTAAATATCACTAAGAATTCTACCACGAACCACACGAAAATCACGAACTTTTAGTACATATCTTGTCGCCGTTCGTGTGGTTCGTGGTAAAAAAATCCTAAAAATTTTTTCAAATTTTTTCAAATTCAGTCAAGCAAAACGCCAACTTCAACCCATATATAGGTAAATAATTTTTAAAAGAGGTTGATATGAAAAAACAAAATTCTTTGCTTCAAACAAAAAAACAAGTTGTACAGCTTGGTCCCCAGGATAACCCTATCGATATCCGCTATGACGAAGTTTTTAAGGCGGTCTTTACCGCGGAAAGCCCGGAATCAAGGACGGCGTTATCAAAACTGGTATCGGCTATGCTGGGACAGGAAATCTCAACGTTACGAATCGTGGAAAATGAACCTGCGATAACGGATATCAAAGACAGAAAAATCCGCTTTGATATTAATTGCAGGATTAAAAACGGAGAACGGATTAATGTTGAAATGTGTTTTAATCCGGGTTTTTACGAATCGAATCGGCTTGAGTATCACGTTGGAAGGCTTTTTACAAGCCAGCAGATTAGAGGGGAAAAGGGCTACCAGAATCTCAAGAAAACATACCAAATTGCTATTTTAGCAAAGCAGTCATTCTTTCCCGACAATGAGTTTTATCATTGTTATGAGTACTATGACAAGATTAGAAAAATCGCATTAAACGGCAAAACACAAATTATAACCGTAGAGCTTACCAAGTTGGACAAAATTATAGAAAAGCCTGTTATTGAATTAAGCGTACAGGAAAGGTGGGCGCTGTACTTTGAATATTTGACCGACATAAAATACCGTGATATAATAAATGAGATAATTAAGTATGAAGAGGGAATAATGATGGCGACAAAAGCGTTAATGAGAATAACCCGCAGTGACAGAGAATGGGCGTATCGTGAAAGTAAACTCAAATATGAACTTGACCGCCAAAGCCTTATTTATGAAACCAAACGCGAAGGAATTGCCGAGGGACGAATTGACATAGCGCGTAATATGAAAACTAAGGGTCGTCCGTCGGCGCAGATTGCGGAAGATACCGGCTTAAGTCTTGAAGAAATAAATAATTTGTAATATTCGCGACAGTTTGATATTTTGTTATTTACACAAAAAATCTGATAGGCTTGATAGGCTCGAAAATCAAGAACTTTTAGTACATATCTTGTCGCCGTTCGTGTTGGTTAGCGTAGTTAGCGGGACGCTGAGCCTGTCGAAGCGTCCTGTGCTCCCTTCGATCGCTTCGATCGCTTCGACAAGCTCAGCGACCGAAAAGAGCGCTCCCATCTGTTCGTGTTGGTTCGTGGTTAAATTCTTCTATTTATAAACCTTACTTCCCGGCGGCACGGACTGTATTATCCACACACTGCCGCCTATGACACTGCCTTTGCCTATTACTGTCTCTCCGCCCAAAATCGTCGCGTTGGCGTAGATTGTTACGTCGTCTTCTATTGTCGGGTGGCGTTTGTGATCGCTTTCCTCTTTTCTTACGGAAAGAGCGCCAAGCGTTACGCCCTGATAAAGTTTTACATTCTTCCCTATTACCGTAGTCTCTCCGATTACAACGCCGGTTCCGTGATCAATAAAAAATGACTCGCCTATTTCCGCGCCAGGGTGAATGTCAATGCCTGTCCGTCCGTGAACAAGTTCGCTCATCATTCGCGGGATTATTGGAACTTGCCGCGTCCATAAAAAATGCGCTATCCTGTTAACTGTAATCGCCTGAAAGCCGGGATAGGAAAGTATCACTTCGTTGGCGCTCTTTGCAGCGGGGTCTCCGCGTACGGCGGCTTCCAAATCTTTTCCTAAAATAATTCTTATTTTAGGTAGTTCCTCAAAAAATTCTTCAACAACAAATGAGGCTAACGCCCCGCAGCCTTCATGCCCGCAATTTAAATCTCCATGCCGCGCGGAAAAAGCAAAACTTTTTTCTATTTCACGTTTTAATGCAAGAGATAAATTGTTTACTTTTTCTATGGTGATTTTCCGCAGATCTTCTATGTCCGTGCATACGTTTTCCAGAAAGCCGGGGAAAAGCAGTTCTTCAAGACCGCGCACAATGTTGTCGATGCTCTCTCTTCCCGGAAGATTTACCGCGCCGGAATGATTAACCATACCGTAAGCGTCGTAATTCCCAAGAAGAGAATCTATGCTTTTTTCAATTCTTGTCACGCGGGCTCTCCCTTGTCTGCTTTGTCAACTAACGTTGAAAGATCATTGCCGCCCTTAAAGCGCAATACGTTAACCATAAAAATATTTAACTTGTTGACAATATTCGGCGGCAGAAGGTTACCGTCTACTTCCACGGACAGTATCGGGTAGTTGCGTTCGCGCGCCCACGGTGTGAACAGTCCTTCAATTACACGTCCGATAAGACATGCAAACGGGCTTATGTTCACAATGCCAGAATATCCTTCGTCCATAGCCGCCGCCGCAGAACCGGAAGAAACGGCGATTTCCGAATTGAGTTCCAGATTAACAAAATGCTCCTGAGTGTACTTCATTATATGTCGCATATCGTGCGGTGTTTCGGGGATTAAACCTGTCGGCTCCAAAATGGCAAGGACTTTTTTCTCGATATGATGTTTCCACCATTCTTCAATCTGAAGTTTTTTTAGATCTTTAGACGGTTTGGAGAAAAGCCTTGTACCTGGTTTTCGCAGTTTAATAAGTTTTTTAAGAGCGTACTCGCGGACAAAATCAAGGTAGTGAATCCACTCGCTTATGCCGGCGACTTTTACAACAATGCCGCGTTCGCTCATAAGCTCGATTAATTCGCCCACGGCAAAATCATCGCGGCGCACGTAAATTTCGCCTACAATTAATACGCGCGGGCAATCCGTTATTTTTCGTTTTAGCGGTATCTTTTTTACATCTGTTGCGACATGTTTTAGTTCTTTCCACAGCGCTTTGGGGTTGTGTTCTACGGCGTGCATAACTTTGCGCCATGAATGTTCAAAATCTTTTTCCGCTTTTACGGGATCAACCGCCGCCGCCAAGAGCGAACATTGAATGTCTTTTAAATAATCGGATAACACTAATCCTTTCCACATCTCTTTTGCGAAACTGGGTCCAAGCTCCGTGTATGAATTATCCGCGGAGAGGATAAAGACCACTACGTTTTCAAGGCGCAGATCGCGGAAAAGATTTTCGTAGTAGACATAATACTGCCCCGTACGGCAGGGACCTGTCGTTATCGGCACAAAGAGAAGATACAACTCGTCTTTGCGGTACTTATCGCTAAAGAAAAATTCCAATGCACTGCCCAAGACTAAATGGCTGGGGACGCACTCCTTACCGGACGCGTGCGCGCGGGCAGCCTGAATTGTTTTGGCTGTCGCAACAGGCATTGCCTCCGCGTTAATGCCCAAACTGCGAATTGCCGCTCCCATGTACTCGGTGGAGATATTTCCCATGTTAGAGAGCAGAACTTTTACCCTCTTATTGTCTATAACGGGAATTCTCTCTCCTGTTTTTATATTGTCTATGCGCAAATCGAATTCGCCCGAATACATTTTTTCGCAGACAAACCTCATTCCGTTGTCATAACGTTCTTCTTCAAACTGATTTTTCTTCGCTCGGTAACCGTCGATTATGTCGAGGAACGCTTCAACGCGGGTATCGACACCGGCATCGGCTGAATGGGAATCCAATTCAAGCACGAGGAAGGGTTTTTGCCCCATCATCCATTTCACGTAATGGAGAATGAACGAGTCCGGCGCGCATGAAAAGTTTGAAACAAACGTAAGATAAATGTTGTCTTCTTTTTTGAGGAGCTTCGCCGCCCTTAAGTCCTGCTGACCGTAGAACCAGTACATATTCGGGAAGATAACTTCATCGCGGAAAGGCAAAATGTCAAACGGAACGATTGAATAGCCGCGCGTTGTAAACTTGCGCGGAATACCCATATTCGCTTCCGGTGTGAAAGCGTTGTACGGTCTGCCCAATATAGCAATAACAGGTCGATCCGCCTTTCGCGCGTCTTCTATCGCTTGAAGACCCATTTTTTCAGCTGCTTCAAAATAACTTTTCTGTTTTGCCCACGCCGTATCAAACGCCGCCTTTGTTTCCGCTTCGCCAATGCCTAAAAGTTTTGTCATCTCGCAGAACAATTCAAGCGCTTTTCCTTCGCCGAATTTAAAACTTACAACAAGCGGAAGCCATTTCTTCTTATCAATGTCGGGGAAAGCTTTTCCCATGTAATAAGGAAGAGCTTGAGTAATAGGACAAAAGTTTGCGTGCACTTTTTCTTCGTAACTGGGCATATCGCGGAAATGCGGCAGAAGCACGTAGTCGGCTTTTTTGTCCAAACAATCCTGAATAGCGCCGTGCGCGATTTCTGCCGGGAAGCAGTAGGTTGATTCAGCCCGCGCTACGCCTGCGTGCGCTACTTCCGTAGAAAGGAATGTTTTAATTCCCAACTCATGGAAGAACCAACTGTAAAGCGGATAAAGCGTATGCACGGAAAACGCGCGCGGAATACCAACGACATAATCGCGTTTATATGTTTGCTCGCCGTTAACAGGCGCGGCAAATTCTTCAAATAACATCTTCTGCCGTTTCTCGACATAATCAAACACAGGCACATCTTTTACCTGCTTGCGCATATTTGTGTATTTGTTACAGCGTCCGCCGAACATGTATTTGTGATTGTTTACATTTAACACCTGAATCGGGCAAAGGTTTTCGCAGGACTGGCAATTGAAGACGCGCTCATAACCAATATCGCGGTTAATGATGTCGTCAAGAACGATTGCCTGCTCCGCAAGAAGCCCGTCGTCTCTTTTTCGCTTTGCGAGTAACGCGACGCCGAAACATCCCATAAGCTCGGGCGACGGCGGAACAAGGATTTCCTTGTTCAACAGCATAGCGAACGCGAGAGGAACGGCAGGGTTTTTCGCGACGCCGCCCTGCAAGAAAATTTTTCCGCCGATGGTGCGGTTTCCCACAACGCGGTTAAGATAATTCGATACTATAGAACATACAATTCCGGCGGTAATATTTTCCCTGCCTGCTCCCTGCTGAACCGCCTTGCGGATATCGCTGTTAATAAACGCGGAACAGTGCTCGCCGAATTTACACGGCGAAGGTGCGCCTAACGCTATGGGACCAATATCTTTCGCGCTGTGAATTGACAAGTCTCCCGCGGCGGATTCTTCCAAAAATGAGCCTGTTCCCGCGGAGCAGGCTTCGTTCATCGCGTAGTCGATAGGTACGCCGTTTTTAAGAAGAACATATTTTGCGTCCTGTCCGCCGATTTCAAAAATTGTTTCCACTTCTTTATCAAAATATGTCGTGCCGACAGAGTGCGCGATAATTTCGTTGTATACGCCGGGAGTTTCCAAAAACACGCCGAGTATTTCGCGGCTGGAGCCTGTTGTTGAAACAAGGCAAATATCAATTTTTTTATCGCCTGTGTCGGCGATTATTTTTTCTTGAATAACGGAAAGACATTCCTTAAGCGCCTTAACGGGATCGCCGTGAGTGCGTCCGTAATGGCTTGCGGTAATTTCATAAGTGTCGATATCAACAAGACACGCTTTGGTGGTGGTAGAACCGCCGTCAACGCCGAGAATGTATTTGCGTCCGGCTTGCACCTTGCCGTCGGATTTTTCAAAAACTTTTACTTTATCCTGCCAATCGCGTAACGCTTCCAACGAACCGAAGCGGACATCGTTCGCTCTAAGCAAATTGTCGGCGGAAGGCAGGCGGCTTCCGGACTGCAGCGCCATAACCGCCGCGCCTAACGCTTCAAAAACGGGGGCGGTATCGGGAATGATAAATTCGATATTCGGAGCCTTCTCGCGGATAAAGCGGATAATGTGACGGTTAAGAGTGATGCCGCCTGTGAGCGCTACTTTGCCCGAGGTTACCTTTGCGCGTTTTAAAAAGTCGATAACTTTAACCGCCATTACATCGGAAAGCGAAAGTACAATATCGTCCTTTGTCGCCTCGCGTTTGTTGAGCCTGTGGGTACAATCGCTTTTCATAAACACGGAACAGCGTGTTGAAAGGGCATACACTTTGGCGGTGTCGGGAACTTTGTCGATATCGTCCAGAGTCATGTCCATGCGGGCAAGCTGTTGTTTCAGGAATTCGCCGGTCCCGCTTGCGCATTTATTACCCGAAAAACTGTTGATTATTTTACCGTCAGAATCCAAAGAATAGACAATAAGATCTTCTCCGCCCATGCTGACCACCGCGTCGGCTTTAATTCCAAGGCTTCGCAGAGCCGCCTCGACGCAGAGCGGTTCCAAAGTACCGCTGACATCGAACATAAATCGACCTTCGTTTCCTGTTACAAGAGCCGGAATGCCTTCGGGGACTTTTCCCTCCGCCAAAAGCTTATGCACCGCCGCGCTAAAATCCCCCTCGTGGGGCGTAAAAGCCGTCCATACGGGTTTATTGTCTTCCAATAAAGCCATTTTCAGGCTGGTTGAACCAATATTTATACCAAGTGATTTCATTGTGTCATTCTAGCAAAGTTGCCATATTGATTCAACAAGGGTAATAGGGCTTGTCTTAAATTGAATTTCTCTTCAGATCAAAGCTGTTATGAAAAATCGGACATATATTAAGAAAATAGCATATTTATGTCATAAAGCTTGATAAAACACATAAATATGAACATAATGGTAAATAATAAGGCGGCGTAATAACCGCCTGTTTTAGTTATAAGAAAAGGAGCCCACTATGATGAAGCGGTTTCTAATAATTGCGGCAGTAATCGGCCTGCTTGTTTCATGTCCCGATCCGGCGGATAAATCTTCAGATAACAACTCCGGCAATTCCGGTAAGCCTAATAATCCAAATAACCCGCAGCAGAACACAACGATTGTTTTTGATAATACTCAAGGGATCTGTACCGTTGTGATTTATGACAATTATCAAAGAAGAGAACAAGATAAAATAGCCGAAGTTCCCGCAGGACGGCTTTCCGATGAAATTGAGTATACTCCCGGTACTTCCGTGCCCTTTTATTTTTTATACCGTGTAAACCTAAAAGGCATCAACGGCTTTACTCTGGACTATGTTCCGAAAGAAATAGGAAAAGATCAAACTTCGGTGCGTATTGACGCCAATAAAAAAACCACTGTCAGCATACACAAACTTGATGAAACCCTTTCGTCGCCTGACACCCTGCTTTCCGATAAAAGTTATCTTATAATACAAAACAATTCTACTTTTTCGTTTCAATTACACCGCGGCTCCAGTATACTACCACCTGATAATTTATCCGCTTCAACGGTAAACAGCGGAGAGAGGGCGCTGTATACGATCAACCCGGGAGCGGTTTCTCCTTATCAATTACTGGTAGGCGCGGATTACAAAACGTTCTCCAATTCCATTGTCACTTTTGAAGCGGGGCGCGTGTACAGTTTTATTTTTGACGGCAATGTTTCGCTGATTACGGAAACAGAGATAATATTAGAAAACGTCGCCGGTTCTTCCTCAAACAGTTCAACCCCCGAAACTCCCGGCGCTCCAACAGTAACCGCTTTGGACAGTCTGTTGACTCTGCGCTGGATTGCGGTAGAAAGAGCGGAAAATTATGAAGTGTACTATAGCACCGCACAGCAGCCGCCGTCCATGCCTGCAAAAACAGTTGCGGGAACAACGGCGACACTGCAAAATCTTTCTAATAAAACCGCGTACTATGTATGGATAAAAGCGGTCAATAATTCCGGCTCCAGCGATTTCAGCCCCGTCGTCCGTGGTATCCCTTGGTCCAATAACCAAGCGCCCGCTGTTCCCGGAACGCCGGTAATAATACCGGGTATAAACCAGCTAACGGTAAACTGGGAAGAATGCGGGGGAGCGGCTTCTTACGAAGTATACATCAATACAACGGCAACAAAACCATTTGCTCCGGATGTTTCAACCGAGAAGACAAGCGCGGTAATTAATAATTTGGTAAACAATCAAATTTATTATATATGGGTGAGGGCGGTAAACAGCGCGGGAAAAAGCGATTACAGCCCGATGGAGTCCGGTACTCCAAAAATCCCCACCGCTATACCCGCTGTTCCTTTGAAACCGGTATTGACCGCCGGTAACCGCAAATTAACAGTTTCATGGCAAGCGGTGGAACTTGCCGCCGCTTATGAGGTATGGCTTGGAACAACAGATAATTCCGCTCAGGCTAAAAAACAGGGCGGAGACATTACAGGCAGCGCAACAGAAACAGTCATTACCGGATTATTAAACGAGACCATTTATTATGTATGGATAAAAGCAAAAAATGTTGTGGGTACAAGCGGCTTTAGTCTTCCCGCAAACGCGAAACCTTCTGCTTTTGCGGTTTTGCCTGAAACGCCTGCTGTCCCCACGGTAACTGCCGGCAACCGTGAATTGAGTATTAACTGGCAGTCTGTGGAAGGCGCTCTGTCCTACGAAGTGTGGACGGGTACGACCAATAATTCGACAAACGCCCAAAAAAACGGCGCTGATGTTTCCGGTACTTCCGTAACCCTTACAGGGCTTATCAACGATACCACGTACTATATTTGGATAAAAGCCAAAAACAATATCGGCGTAAGCGATTTAAGCCTCAGGGCAAGCGGAACGCCGTCCGCCTTTGCCGCGACTCCATCCGCGCCTCAGAACGCGCCGACGATTATCGCGGGAAGCGGTCAGCTTTCGGTAAGCTGGTCTGCGGCGGAAGGAGCGAATAGCTACGAAGTGTGGGCGGGAACTGATACTAACCCGACACTTGCGACAAAGCGCGGCGGTGATGTTACGGGACTGTCTTCTGTTATTACAGGATTAACCAATGGGACCACGTATTATGTCTGGATAAAAGCGAAGAACTCTGTAGGCACAAGTAACTTCAGTCCGATGGCGACGGGGATGCCTTCTGTTTTTTCTATTACTCCGCAAACTCCCGCGGCTCCTTCAGTCAGCGTCGGCAACGGACAAATAACCGTTACATGGACAGCGGTGGAAGGAGCGACGGCTTATGAAGTGTGGACGGGCACGTCCAACAGTTCCGCATCCGCGTCAAAGAACGGCGCTGATGTCAGCGCGGATCTTTCTGTAACAATAAACGGACTTGCCAACGGAACAACTTATTATGTATGGATAAAAGCTAAAAATAATGTTGGCGCGAGCGGATTCAGTCCTGCTGCAAGCGGCAAACCAATTGCCAATGCCGCCGTGCCAACCTTGAGCGCGGGCAACGGGCAAATATCCGTAACATGGGCGGCAATCGCCGGAGCGGATCAATACGATATTTTCTGCGGAACAGGAATTAATCCGCCGGAAAGCGCAACGCAGACGGTTACCAGTACATCGGCGACGATCAGCGGACTAACTAACAGCACCACGTACAATGTGTGGGTGCGGGGCAAAAACTCAACCGGAACCGGAGTGATGAGCGGCGCGGCAAGCGCGAAACCTATCGGCAACATGGGGACGGTTACATTAACCACAGGCGGAAGCGGAGAACTTGTCCTTAGTTGGTCTGCGGTTGCCGGTGCGGATGAATATGATGTGTTCCGCAATACATCAAACACAATACCAGCAAATTCAACTCTGACCGTTTCAACAACAACGGCGACATTTACAGGTCTGACCAATGGAACAACGTATTATGTGTGGATCAAACCGAAAAATGCCAACGGCGCGGGGGCGGTAAGTACGTCTGTAAACGGCGTACCAATGGCAGTGCCTGGCAATATAACAGTCAGTGTGGGAAACCAACAGGTTGCCATTAGTTGGACGGCAGTAACGGGAGCAAGCAGTTATGAAGTTTATTACAGTACAACTACCACCATACCTTCTGCAGCTTCATTTACAGGTACCGGAACAAGCAGAACAATTACCGGACTGACAAACGGGACAACTTATTATTTCTGGATAAAAGCGGTCAACTCCAAAGGAACCAGCGCGGCAAGTCCGATGGCAAGCGGCAAACCGATTGGGAATATGGGAACGGTTACGCTAAACACAGGCGGAAGCGGAGAACTTGTCCTTAGTTGGTCGGAGGTTGCCGGTGCGGATGAATATGATGTGTACCGCAATACGACAAACACAATACCAACAAGTTCAACACTGACCGTTTCAACAACAACAACGACAATTACCGGCCTGACCAACGGGACAACATACTATGTGTGGGTTAAAGGGAAAAATGCCAATGGAACAGGAGCGGCGAGCACATCGGTAAACGGCAAACCTCTGGGTACGCCGGAAACACCAACAATAATTACTGGCATTAATCAATTACAGGTAACATGGACTGCCGTTACCGGCGCCGCTGAATATGAATTGTATTACGGAATAGGAGTTCCGGCAACTCTTATGGTGACAACTACCGGAATAACAACCACTATTACAGGACTTATCAATAATAGAACTTACTATATCTGCCTACGAGCAAAAAACACGACTGGAGTATCAGATTATAGTCCTATTGCAAGCGGAATACCCGGGAGGGCTCCCGGACTTTACAGGGGTACGGAAAAAATCGGCACGCAGAACCTTGCGGCTTCTTTAACATATATTTCAACTAACGTGGTTAGCGGCGATGATTTTTACATTATTTTGGGAGCGGATGAATCCGTATCTCCAAAAACTCTTAGTTATTCCGGCAAAACGGTGGGAATTACATTGATGGGATATGGCGTTGAAAGAACAATAGACCTTAACTCTAATGGGAGTTTGTTTACAATCAATTCCGGTGTTACTCTCACACTTGATGAAAATATTACGCTTGTAGGCATGAGTACAAACAATAATTCACTTGTGTATCTTAATAATAATTCAAAGTTAATAATGAATAATGGAGCTAAAATCACAGGCAATAAAAGTGGTTTCGAAAGAGGTGGCGGGGTGTATGTGAGTAGTGGTGGAACTTTCACTATGAATGGCGGGCAAATATTGAATAATATTTGTCGTGCTGGTACTGCAATGGGAGGTGGTATATTTGTATATGGTACTTTCATTATGAATGATGGTCTTATCTCCGGAAATCAAGTGGAAACTTTTCAAACTTACTCTTATGGCGGCGGCGTATGTGTAGGTTCTAATAATCCGGGTTCAAGCGGTTCATTTGTAATGAATGGCGGTGAAATATCCAATAACACCGTAGGTGGACCTAGTGATTATTATGGTTTAGGCGGTGGTGTAGCTGTTTTAATAGATAGCTCTTTTTCAATGCATGGAGGGATTATTGCCAGTAATAAAGCATTGAGTGACTATTTTGATGGAATTTCAGCACGTGGAGGAGGTATATATATCTGGTCTTCAAGTGGTAGATTTATTAAAAGTTCGCTTGCCGACAGTAATAGCAGCGGTATTATTTATGGATATACTGAAGGGGACTCAAGAAGTAATTATGTTACTACTACTTCAGGAGTAATTGCAAATGGTCAAGGCCATGCGGTGTATGTAAGTTCCAGCCCTGTCAAGCGCAGGGAAACTACCGCCGGTCCTGGAGTTAATCTTGATTCGAACGTAAGCGGCTCGGCGGGAGGATGGGAATAGCGAATACAAGTAATAAATAACAGGAATAAAGAGGGAAAAGTTTTTATTTGTTAGTGGTTTTTTATCGAATTCTTGGTTTTACAAATTCAATAATAGCTTGAGCATATGCAAGGGCTGTTTTTATATCTTCATCTTTTAGCTCAAGCTTACTTGGATACCTTGTTTGAATTGCAATTCGAAATCAACCATAAATTTTTAGCCCTTCTCTGGCTATTTTTCTTTCTATTTCCTCCGGTATAATAGAAGGATTGGCATAGGCTTTTAGCCGTCCAAACAAAGAATTACTATTTACAACTTGGCGAACAAAATCCATATCCCTTTCCTCTTTTATTACTATATAACAATAGGAGAAAAAAGCTATAAGCATCTAATCTCTTTTCCTTCCAAATTTTAAAAGAATTAGCAAAGTAAACCGCATGAAACGGAATTAATAGAGTGGATAATTAATATTCTGATTTATATATAAATCTAAAAAACTCTTGATTTTTCATGTAAAAGCAATATAATTAACTAAATTCATGTTAAAGGAGAGAAATATGAAAAAATGGGTTTGTTCGGTTTGCGGTTATGTACACACAGGCGATCAACCTCCCGCACAATGTCCTCAGTGCAAGGTTCCGGCTGAGAAATTTAAGGAACAGGTTGAGGGCGGCGGTTATGCCGCAGAGCATGTTGTCGGAGTGGCAAAGGGCGTCGATGCCGACATCGTAAAAGATCTGCAGGCGCATTTTAACGGCGAGTGCTGCGAAGTTGGAATGTATTTGGCAATGAGCCGTGTCGCAGAACGCGAAGGCTATCCCGAAATCGCCGAGGCGTACAAACGCTACGCTTTTGAAGAAGCGGAACACGCCGCCAAGTTCGGCGAGCTTTTGGGCGAAGTCGTTACCGACAGCACAAAGAAAAACCTGGAATTGCGCATTGAAGCCGAATTTGGCGCTTGCGCCGGAAAAACAGATATCGCCAAAAGAGCCAAAGAAAAAGGACTGGACGCGATACACGATACCGTCCACGAAATGGCTCGCGACGAAGCGCGGCATTGCGCGGGATTTAAAGGGCTTTTGAAAAGATACTTTTAGTCCGAAAATTAAGATATGAGGCTTCAAAAAGCAATTTTTCTTCTCTTGGTACCGGCGCTGTTTTTAACATGTAAAACAGCGCCGGTTAAAATTGAAACTTTTGAGGAGCCCGAACTTCCTTGGCAAGGACATAACGGTCCTGTTTTTTCCGTGGCGTTCAGCCCCGACGGGAGCCGGTTTGTTTCCGGATCAGGCGATACCACCATTAAGCTCTGGGACGTGAAAACAGGCAGGGAAATTAAGACTTTTAGGGGACATACCACATGGGTTAATTCAGTGGCGTTCAGTCCCGACGGGAAACAGATAGTTTCTTCCGGTTCTTATGATAAGAAAGTTAAACTTTGGGACATAGAAACTGGCGCATTGATAAGAACTTATACCTTAAGTTTTGCGGTGTTACCCGGCATGGTTACTTCCGTAACATTCAGCCCCGACGGGAAACAAATTCTTGCAAGCTATTCTGATAACACTGTCATAATCTGGGACGCGTCATCGGGAAGGGAACTGCGAACTTTCAACGGACAATTAGGGATGATTACTTCCGCGGCATTCAATCCCAACGGCAAGCAGATTATTTTTTTGGATCAATCCGATAACATAGGTAAATTTGCGGCAACCATCAAATACATAGACGCGGCGACAGGCAAAGAATTAAAAACTTTCCCAAGATACAGAGAAAGCCTTTACTCAATAAGCTTTAACCCCGACGGCAATTTGATTCTTTTTGGTTCAGGCGACGGCAACATAAAAATATGCGACGCTATTTCTGGCAAAGAAATTAAAACATTGTCGGGGCATACAGGCTGGATAAATTCCGTTTGTTTCAGCCATGACGGCTCTCAAATTGTTTCCGGTTCAGGTTCAGACGATAACACTATCAAACTCTGGGACACGGCGACGGGCAGAGAAATAAGAACTTTTGCCGGACACACTTCGTGGGTAATTTCCGTAGCGGTCAGTCCCGACAGCAAACAAATCCTTTCAGGCTCCCGCGATACAAGCATCAAACAGTGGGACGCGAAGACAGGCGAATTAATCAGGACGATTGGGACGCAGAGGTAGATTGAATTTATATCAAATAATCTCATCAATTTTTTTAGCGCAGAACTCAGGGGCGCACTAAACGGAAACCAATGTCGAAGTAACTAATGTTTGGATCGGCGCTGACTCGTATGAACGGACGCGTTTCAGAAGCAAAACCGATCCAACTCCCGCCGCGTCCCACTCGGTTACTGTTACCGTAGAAGAACAAGTCCCAGCACCATTCATACACATTCCCGCTCATGTCATATAACCCTAAACCGTTGTGAGCCTTCTTCCCCACTTCATGAGTTTTATTACCGCTATTACCGTTATACCATGCTACGTTGTCTACACTGTCGTTCCCTGAATATGTGTAATTCCCAGGTGACCCATCTCCTCCTTTGGCGGCATATTCCCATTGCTCCTCATTTGGTAAACGATAACCGTTGGAATCGGCTGCTATTTCCACTGCGTCCCATGTCGGGTTATAATTAAGTCCCCATACTGCCGGATCGGTACTACCTGATATGCTATATGCAGGACTTAATCCTTTTAACACACTCAACTTATTGCAAAATACCAGCGTGTCATACCAGCTTACTTGTTCCACAGGACGTTTACTTTGAACCTCTCCTGACGCAGGTGAGCTTGGAAAGAAACTCGGATTATTCCCCATTACCGCTCTCCATTGTTCCTGCGTTACCTCAGTCCTGCCCATGTAAAATCCGCTCAGCGTTACGGTATGTACATCTTGTTCATTGTAGTAATAGTCACCCATCTCGAAACTGCCACCGGGTATTTTTACCATTTCTAAATTGACACCGGATATTTGCACTATATCAACATCAAAGTTATAGTAATAATAAATATCCACTGTCTTTGGTGAGTCGTTTATTTTATAATCGGATTTTAAAACCGCTACGTTCAAAGTCCCGCCTGAAGTAAATCCGCTGATGTATAAGGTATATGGATTAGTACCGCTTATCGTACCTTTGGTTACGCCGGATATGCCGCTTAACGTGATGTCGGCGGCTGAAAGTTCCGGGGTGATCGCCTTATCAAAAGTCAAAGTCAATTGAGTGGTAGTTTGCGTTGAAGAACCATTGGCGGTTACGCTTTTTAAGATAACAGAAATGTTATTACTATTATCGTCGTCGCATGCCGCCATTGAAAACCCGATTATCGCCGCCAAGGCTATAACTGTCATCCTTTTAATAAATTGCCTCTTTTTTGTATTTTTCATAACACGCCCCTTAATGTGATATATAAAAACCGTTATTTTCGTATTCGCAAAAATCGGCTTTTTATCCGTGAAAATGCCTTTATTTTAGCTGATTGAACTTATAATAAATAAATATTTTTTATCATTTATATAAAAAAAATGAGTTTTTCGGCATAAATATACCATACAATGAGAATTTCAATAAATAATTGTGTTAAATGATAAATATAGATTTTTTTTTGAATTTATGTAAAAATAATGCAATGGGTGTAGTATTTAAATTTTCTATGCCGTTTATTTTACTTTTTTGCATCCAGATTGTTTACGGTATAGACTTAACCAAAAAAGAAATTGATGCCTGCTTGACGGGAGAATATAACCGCGGTTTTAACTATAATATCGGTATATCCGCTGCCGGCGGAATTGAATTAAACGAAATATTCAAATTAAGAAGCGGTGTTTTTTATAAAAAAGGCGCGGATAGTTCGGAAATAAACTCCTTCTTTGGCAGCGGTTATTATCCTTTTTCCGAAATACCTCTTAGTTTTTCTCTTTATTATATTTATAACGGTTTACCTGAATATAAAAATAACTCTCATTCTATTTTGTCGTTTATTTCGTATAACACAAAACGCGCCGGAATATCACTAGGACCGAATTTCAAGTTTACGTCTTTTTTGGACGAAGCTGCGATATTTGAATTTATTATTTCTTCTTTAATCTACTTTAATTTTATCAATAACGAAACGCTTCGTATTGGAATAAGCGCCGGTAATTTCAGTGAATTTTACACTAGAAACATAGGGGCATATTCTATGAGCTTAAACGCCGGTATACGCCTTAACGATAATTTGCTTTTAATTAATGAATTGGAATTTCTGCAGAGCGGCGGAGATGGCTTTGCCTCAACTTTTTTTGGACTTGTCTTGCGCGGAGGCGTAAAATACACATGGTAAAACATTCGGTAAAGATTACTTTATATATTCTTCTTTTAAACTTATTTTGTTTAACAGGATGCAATGATAATTTTTGGGACGTCCTTACATCAACTGATCTTGACGTACGTCTTGCTGAAAAAGACAATTTTAAATATCTTGGCTCAAGAGGCGGGACAACGCTCTCTTTAAAAAATGAAAATGATTACTCATTTATTGTGCTTTCTGACACTCATATCGAAAACGGCAACGCATTTGGACTGGAAAAAATTGCGGATGTTATACAAAATAACAAACAAATTGAATTTGCCGTTGTTTTAGGCGATATTTCCAATACCGGATCCGCGCAGGATATTAAAATATTTATAGAAATCTCGGATCTTTTTAAAGTTCCTTGTTATCCTGTTATCGGAAATCATGATATTTTATTTAACAGCTGGAAGAATTGGAAGGACTTAATAGGTTCTACAAATTATCAAATTACCGGAAACGGAATTAATCTTTTTATTTTAGACTCTGCCAATTCTTTCTATGGCAAACAACAACTGGACTGGCTTGAGAGCAAAATAAAAAACTCTAAGGGAAAAAATTTTGTTTTTACCCACTGTAATTTATTTGTTGATGGTATTAACATACAGCAATTTTCGGATAACAAAGAAAGAGCCCGTATAATTTCCATATTGAAAAATAAGTGCGATATAATGTTTACTGGACACGCGCATGAGCTTTATATAAAATCTGCCGGGAATGTTCAATATATATCTGTTGAAGATTACAGGGATAAAAAAGCTTACTGTATTGTAACGGTAAAAAATTCCGTTGTCACTTATAAGTTTGAAAAAATGTAATCCATTTACATTTCGTTGTTTGCGCGCTCAACGCCGTCGGGAATAGATAAACATTTAAGCGTTTTAATCATTACGGGAATTACAATGACAAGGCTCGCTAGCTCGGATACCGGTCTTGAAAGCTGAATACCGTTAAGACCAAGAAGCGGCGCTAAAACAAAAAGGCTTGGTATTAAAAATAATCCCTGGCGCGATAAGGCAACAACGCTTGCGTCTAACGCTCTTCCCATTGTCTGCGTCATCATGTTTACCATTACCATTCCCGCGGCAAAAGGCAGGCTTATACATTGGAACCTAAGACCTAACGCGCCTATCGCTATTACTTCTAAATCGTCTTTTCGGAATAACGCTATTATCTGCGGCGCGAATACCGCCAAAATAATTGATATTACCAGTAAAATGCCAAAAGAAAATCTTACGCAGAACCAGAACGCCTTTTTTACTCTGCTGTACAATTTCGCGCCGTAATTAAAACCGCACACGGGCTGAAACCCCTGACCAAAGCCAAGAACAACCGACATAGCGAACATGGCGATCCTGTTGGAAATTGAAATTGCGGCGATTGCCGCATCCCCGTAAGGTTTCGCGAAATGATTAATGATAATCGAAACGATGCTCATAAGACTCTGCCTGATAAGCGCGGGCACTCCTCCTTTGAACATTTCAGAGTAACGCTTTAAAGAAGGGGAAAAATGCGAAATTTTTATCGGTATATTTCCCCTGCGCGTTGAACAATAAAAAAAGAGAATGCAAAAACTTATTATCTGACTAATCAACGTGGCGATTGCCGCACCTTTTACTCCCCATTTAAAAACAAAAATAAAAAGCGGATCAAGAAAAATATTTAAAATTGCGCCGGATAACATTCCAAACATCGCTATTGCCGCGCTTCCCTGAAAACGCAGTTGTTGATTCAATACTGTAGCGGAAACTATCCAAGGGGATGCGAGCAAAATAAAGAAAATATATTCCTTCGCGTGCGGTTTTATTGTAGGTGTCGCGCCAAGCCACTCCGACAAATGCCCAAGCAGTACAAGTCCTGTAAGGGCTATTACAGCCATAGTAATAAAACCGCTGACAAGCCCCGTTACCGCCATGCGGGAAGCGTCTTCGTTCTTCTGCGCGCCCAAAGCCCGCGACATATAATTCCCGGATCCTTGTCCAAAGAAAAAACCCATCGCTTGAATAATCGCCATAAGAGGGAACGCTATGCCGACAGCCCCAACATGGCTTGTCCCCAAAGAACTGACAAAAAAAGTGTCGGTTATATTGTAGATAGCGGAAATCAACATGATTAAAATACTTGGTCCCGCGAGTTCAAGGACATTTCTCTCCACGGGGTAAGTAGTCATCTTGATAAATTTTTCGTTTCTAACTGGCATAGCATCGTCTGACATGGATTCAGTATAACATTTTTATATAATTCTTACTACGAACCACACGAACCAGCACGAACCAAGAGAGATGTGCGTGAAATACCCCTGATCCCTCTCTTTCTACTAAACGCATATTTGTAGTAAATCTCGCCACTTTCTAGGTTCGCTCCCTGTTCGTGTGGTTCGTGGTAAATCTCTTTTAAATGTCTTGCTCGTTTTTGAAGTTTAAAATATAGTATCAATATGGCAGCATACATCGAACCTAAGGTTCTTAAAGGTTTTAGAGATTTTCTCCCGCCTGCGGAAATTGTCCGCCGCGGATTGATCGAAAAAATTGAAAACACGTTCCGCTCTTTCGGCTTTGTTCCCATTGATACTCCCGCTCTTGAATACGCGGAAATTCTGCTTGGAAAGGGCGGCGGAGAGACGGAAAAACAAATCTACCGATTCAAAGACAACGGAGAGCGGGATGTCGCCCTTCGTTTTGATTTAACAGTACCCTTTGCCCGTTATGTCGCGCTGCACAAAGCGGAGCTTACATTCCCCTTTAAACGCTACCACATCGGCAAGGTGTGGCGCGGCGAAAACACACAGAGGGGGCGCTACCGCGAATTTACACAGTGCGATTTTGACATCATCGGCAGTGACAGCGCGGCGGCTGATTTTGAGATTTTATATTTAATACGCACCGCCCTCCTGAACTTGGGACTGGACATCACTATTCATGTAAACCACCGCGGTCTTTTTAACCGTTTCCTTTCATACATCGAGCAAAGCGAAAAATCCGCCGACATTCTTCGCACCGTTGATAAACTTTCAAAAGTGGGCGCGGATGAAACAAAGAAAACATTAACTGATCTTGCAGGCGAACAAAACGCGGAGAAAATTCTTGAGTTTATCGGAGCGAAGGGCGATTTTACGGAAACGCTTAATCGCATAACGGAGCTGTCGGGCGGCGACTGCCCCGAATCAGAGCGATTGGCTTCCTTGCACTGGCATATGCTGGAAGCCGTCAGCCTTGATGAAGCCGCGGGTGAAAACAAAAAAGCCGATCCTTTTATCCTTGACCCTTCAATAACACGAGGACTTGATTACTACACCGGCGTAGTGTTTGAAACATTTTTAAACGAACTTCCCGATATTGGCTCAATCTGCTCCGGGGGACGCTACGATAATCTCGCCGGATTGTATTCCAAGGATAAAGACTCAATCAGCGGGGTGGGTTCTTCCATCGGGCTTGACCGTCTTCTTGCCGCCCTTGAAAGCCTTGATAAGTTACCTACGGAAAACAACTGCCGCGTCGCCATTGCCTGCGTGGACGCCGACAAATCCGGGCAGTATCAGGCGCTGGCGGGGAAACTTAGGCAAGAAGGAATACCCTGCGAAGTTTTTACGGACAAGATCGATCTTGTTAAACAATACATACTCGCTGAAAAAAAGGGACTGCGTTATGTGATAATACCGGGCGAAAATCCGCTTGACGGCGCCATTACTTTACGCGACCTTGCGGAACGGCGCAACGTAGAAGTGTCAATCGAAGAGGCTGTTTTAAAAATTAAATAAAAAAAAGCGACTATTTACATTCCCTTAAAACGCCGTTATACTGTACTCATGGCAAAAATAAACATGACAAATCCTATCGTCGAAATTGACGGAGACGAGATGACCCGCGTTTTGTGGGCGGTTATTAAAGATAAAATGTTACTCCCTTTTATCGATTTAAAAACCGAATACTACGATCTTGGTCTTACAAACAGAGATAATACCAACGACGAAGTTACCGTAAAATCCGCGGAGGCGATAAAAAGGCTGGGCGTAGGAGTAAAGTGCGCGACAATAACGGCAAATGCCGCAAGAAAAACCGAATATAATTTAAAATATCTGCTCCCAAGCCCCAACGCGACAATCAGGGCAATTCTTGACGGGACTGTATTTCGTAAACCAATTTCCGTTAGCCGCATAAAGCCGACTGTTACCACGTGGGAATCTCCCATCGTTATAGGCCGCCATGCTTACGGCGACGTTTACAAAGCGGCGGAAATGGAAATTGACGGACCCGGCATGGTGGAACTGGTTTACACAAAAAACGACGGAACCGAACGCCGTGTAAAAGTAGCCGATTTTAACGGGAAGGGCGTAGTTCAGGGAATGCATAACTTTGATGAATCGATTAGAAATTTTGCCCGCGCCTGTTTTATTTACGCAATCTCTGAAAAACTTCCCATTTGGTTTGCGACAAAAGATACAATTTCCAAAATATACGACGGCAGATTTAAAGCTATTTTTAACGATGTATACGAAACCGAATTTAAAGAAAAATGCAAAGCCGCCGGTATTAATTATTTTTACACGTTAATAGACGACGCTGTCGCGCGCGTGGTAAAAAGCGAAGGCGGATTTTTGTGGGCGTGTAAAAATTATGACGGCGATGTTCAAAGCGACATGATCGCAAGCGCGGCGGGAAGCCTTGCCATGATGACAAGCGTTCTTGTTTCACCTTCCGGTATTTTTGAATATGAAGCGGCTCATGGGACTGTTCAACAGCATTACTATCGCTATAAAAAAGGGGAAAAAACCAGCACAAACCCAACCGCGCTTATTTTCGCGTGGAGCGGCGCTCTTGCAAAACGCGCGGAACTTGACAACCTGCCCGACCTTGCGAATTTCGCGAAAAGTCTTGAAGAAGCGGTAGTTGGCGCGGTAGAAGACGGAATAATGACCGGGGATTTGGCGAAACTTTCCAATCCTAAGCCCGATAAAATTTATAATTCATGGGAATTTATTGACGCCATAGTCGAGCGGCTAAAACATTAATCGCATAACGCTTTAAGATAAATACGCACGCAGTTTTGACATTACCTCATTAATATCTATCGGTTTCCCTAAATGGCTGTCCATTCCGGCTTCCGCGCATCTTTCAATGTCTTCATGAAATACATTCGCAGTCATTGCGATAATAGGAATTTGCTTACGCAAATTCCTATTATCGCTTCGAGTTTCACCTTTGGTGAAACTCGTACTGGTATTGCCATCCTTCGGAAACTCCACGCCATTATTCGCGCCTTCGGTGAAACTCGTGCTGGAATTGCCATCTTTCGGGGACTCAATGCTGCCATTACGGTCCTTTTCAAAGGCTCTGATGCGGCGGGTGGCTTCGTAGCCGTCCATTTCGGGCATTTGTACGTCCATGAAAATTACATCGTATTTATCGGGATTCTCGGTATACATACGGACGGCTTCCGCGCCGTTTTCCGCGCAATCTATCTGTAACTGAGTGGGTTCAAGCAGGGACTGGACAATCTCGCGGTTTATCTCCACGTCTTCCACAAGAAGCAGACGCCGCCCGGTAAAGACACCGGCGCTCACCTGTACTTTTGCCTGCTGTTTATCTGCGTTCTCATTCTCGTCTGTAATTTCCGCGGCGCGTTTCATTTGAACCGTAAAGGTAAAAGTTGAACCTTTTCCAACTTCGGATTTTATCCATATTTCTCCGCCCATCATTTCTACTATGCTTTTGCTTATAGCAAGTCCCAGACCCGTGCCTCCGTATTTGCGCGTTGTGTTTGACTCCGCCTGCTCAAAGGATTGGAACAGTCTCGTCTGTTGATCAGGGCTTATGCCTATTCCGGTATCGCTTACGCTGATTTGTAAAATACAGACACCGTTTTCTTCTTTAACAAAACTCGCGTTAAGAGTAATAGAACCTTTTTCCGGCGTAAATTTAATCGCGTTACCCAAAAGATTAGTAAGAACCTGAGCAAGTCTTTGATCATCGCCTATCAGCATCCTTGGTATATTTTTGTCAATGGATACGGAGAATTTTTGATTCTTTTCATCTATGCGGAAATTAATGACATTTATTACCCGCTGGAGCATTTTTTCAAAAATAAATTCCACCGGAGAAAGATCAAATTTATTGGCTTCGATTTTTGACATATCCAGAATATCGTTGATTACTCCAAGCAGATGGTTAGAAGCGTCTCCTATTTTAGAAAGACAATAATCTTTTCGCTCAATATCGGAAACGGATTTTCCTATTGTAACCATTCCGATTATCGCGTTCATCGGCGTGCGTATCTCGTGGCTCATGTTGGCAAGGAAAGAGCTTTTGTGCCTGCTCTCCATATTTGATTTATTTCTGGCGGCGTCAACCCTAATCAATACCATTATCAACACCGCGGCAAGCGCTACGCCCAGCATGCCCAAAGTCAGCGCCATTTCTCTTGCTTTCTGATAATAGATGCTTTTTATAGTTAAAAAACCCAAATACCAGCCGTTTGGAAGTCTTCGGGCAAAGTAAACGGCGGGCTCTCCTCTCCAATTTACCATCGGAGTCTCTGAAATTACTCCTTTCTCCAAAAGTATGTCTGTAAATTTTGAAAGGGGAATTACAGGATCGGATAGTTTCAATCCTGAAAACTCCGGATTGGAATGGGCAAGCACAGTTAAATCATGGGTAGCCAAATATCCGAAACCATTTTTTGACTGAATCATATTAATTACTTTTTCCCCAATATAACTGGCGCGGGCATCAACGCATACAACGCCCAAACGACCGCCTTTCTCATCAAAAATATTACATAAATAAGTTATAATAATTTCGTTAGTTACCGTATCGCGGTAAGGCGCCGTTTCTACAATACCTCTGCCTGCCGTAAGAGATGCAATGTACCAGGGACGCTGCGTCGGCGAATAGTCGTCCGGCAGTTGCATATTAAGACCATTAAGAAAAAGAGATCCGCCGGGAAATTTATCAATATAACCGTAAACACCGTTGACGGAAAATTCGCTTTTTTCCATTGATCTTAAAAAAATTGATATTTCATCGGTGTAATATTTTAGCTTTTCTGAATCTTCTCCGTTCAGGATCATACCGCGCACAGCTTGTGAAAAAGCGCCCAGTGTGGTCTTCATCTCCGTAATATCGGTTTCAATTTGGGCTTGCAAAAAATCAAGAACACTTTCCGTGTTGCGAAAAATATTGTCCTTCACAATTTTGTTTACAAAAAGATAGCTTAAAAGAGTCATCAACAAAAACGCAAATCCGGTAAAAAACAACTGTACATACAGCGGACGTTTTAAATTTAATTTTGGCATTTTGTTATTCATAATTTACATTTCTCTCATTTTCCTAAATAACTTGTTAATTTTTCAATAACCTCGTCAAGATTCAGAGGTTTTCCTACATGACCGTTCATACCCGCCGCGGAACATTTTTCAATGTCCTCTTTAAATACGTTAGCGGTCATGGCAATTATGGGAATTTGCTTGCGTAAATTTCCATAATTGTTTCGAGTTTCACCTTCGGTGAAACTCGCGCCGTCATTGGTACGGGTTTTTCCTTTGGAGGAACCCGCGTTATTCTTAACGGAATATAATTCCGCTTCTATCTCACGGATACGGCGCGTCGCCTCATAACCGTCCATTTCAGGCATTTGCACGTCCATGAAAATTAATTCGTATTTATCGGGCGACTCTTTGAATTTATTGACTGCTTCCGTGCCGTTTTCAGCGTAATCTATCTCAAGTTGGGTCGGCTCAAGCAATGCCTGCACTATCTCGCGGTTTATTTCCACGTCTTCTGCCAGCAGAATACGCTTTCCGGCAAAAAGCCCGTCAATCTCATGCTTTTCTTCTTTCTTTTCATGCTCTACCCCAAGACAGTTGTCTATTACATCGGCAACGGTAGAGGGGAACAGTGGCTTGGACAGGAAACTGTCAACGCCCGCTTTTCTAGCTTTATCTTCAATAACGCTCCACTCAACGGCGGAAATCATTATCGCTACGGAATGTCCGGAATCGGACGAATGTTCCCTTATTTTTTTTGTTAACTCTATCCCGTCCATATTCGGCATTTTCCAATCTATAAAATAAATATTGTAACCGCCTTTCTGTTCCAGCATTTTAATCGCTTCTTCTCCGCTTTCCGCCGTGTCGCAGAATACGCCAAGCTGTTCGATTATGCTTTTAAAATACATTAAAATATCAGGATCATCATCTACGGCGAGAATACGCAAATTTTCCCGTTTTACGCCGTCCGCAAGAAGCCTCTGCTTTGTCTGGTTGCCTTTCTTTGCCTGTATTGTAAATGAAAAAGTAGAACCTTTTCCCGGCTCGGAATTCACCCAAATTTTTCCGCCCATCATTTCGATAATGTTACGCGAAATAACAAGACCAAGACCTGAGCCGCCGAATCTGCGCGACGTATCGGCTTCCGCCTGTTGAAACGATTTAAACAGATTTTTCTGTTGTTCTTCGCTGATACCGATACCCGAATCACGCACGTCAATCTGTATGGTGCAAAGATCGTTTTCTTCTCCTAAAAACTTTGTGTTAAGACTGACAAAACCTTTTTCCGGCGTGAATTTAACCGCGTTTCCGATAAGGTTTGTAACAACCTGAGCAAGCCGCTGGTCGTCGGCGATAAGGGTTTGCGGAATAGCGCTGTCTATTTGCACGGTAAATTTTTGCTTCTTTTCTTCCACGCGGAAATTGATTACATCCACAACCCGCTGGAGCATCTTCTCAAAATGGAATTCAATGGGAGAAAGTTCAAATTTGTTGGCTTCAATTTTGGACATATCCAGAATATCATTAATTACACCTAACAGATGTGAAGATGCGCCTTCAATTTTAGTAAAGCAGTAATCCTTGCGTTCAATATCGGAAGCTGATTTTCCTATTGCGCTCATTCCGATAATTGCGTTCATCGGCGTACGTATTTCGTGGCTCATATTGGCAAGGAATGTGGATTTAGCGCGGCTCGCATCTTCCGCGGCGGTAAGCGCTGTTTCCAATTCCTGCTTTAGTTTTACAAGCTCTGTGAGGGTACTCTGCATATCAGAGGCAATTTCGCCGCGCTGAATCGCCCCAACGGCAAGCAAGCCCCACGAGCGCAAGGTAAACATTTCAGTCTCCGGGAAAACACGCTTGTTATGATAATCATCAAAACTGATATAACCCCAAAATTTCTCTTTGATAAAAATCGGAAGAGCTAACAAGGACTGAATTGCTAATTCCGTTAACATTGAACGTTCAGGTTCTGTAATATCATCAATAATAGAATTTACATATTCTCCCTTGTTAAAAATAGTTTCCCAGTTTGGTATACTATCTTGATACGAGTAATATGTACCCACTTCTAACATAGGCAGTCCCCTATTTACCCATTGACACGCAAGCTTGTAGTAAAGTTTTCCGTCTTCTTTCCGGTAGTTTTGCCAAATGCTCACACGGTCTACTTTAACATAATGGGCAATCATCTCCATACCTTTACTTATTGAGGATAAATAATCCCCCGCGTCCGATTCCAGCAAAACAACCGCTATATCATTTATCAGACTTACAAGTATATGCTGTTCGTAAAGTTCTGTCGTGCGTTTATATACAATACCTTCAAGCCATTTTTCAATAATTTTTTTTCTTTGAAATAAAACAATAAAAAACACAATAATACAAAAAAGTAAAACCGCCGCGCCTATTAACCACGGGTGCTGAGAGCGCACCAGTTTCGCGTTGTAATCATAAGTTTTTCGCATCCACTGTCCGGAAATTACGTTTGTATCGACAATGCGAAGCGCTTTATCTATAACGGAACACAGAATCGCTTCATTTTTATTAAATCCATAAGTGGATTCAAAAGTAAAATCAAATACAAAATTTGCCCTAAAGCCGGATCGTTCATTGTAATTGGTCTGCATAAGAAGCTGGCTTAAATTAGCCATTACCATATCGACTTCTCCGCGTCCCAAAGCGATAAAAGCGGCGTTAGAGTTTATGTATTCCACTATATTTTTATGATCGGGAAACCATGAGTTAAATAATGACGAATACGCGGTATCTTCAATTAACCCTACTTTTGTATACAGAATGTCGTTAAGATAGACCGCGGGATAGTCTGTTCGTGAAATAAGCGCGTAACTATCCGTCATTATCGAAGTTTGCGGCCACAAAAATTTTCCTATGCGTTCTTCTGTGTGCAAAAGCTCGGTTATCATGGATACTTTCCCTGTTTCCAGCAATTGCAGTAATTCAGGCCATTCCGTATTTTGCTCATTGGCTATTTTAAAAGTTAAATCCGTAAGCGCGTTTATTTCTTTTAACACATCATGCGCGATTCCCTGCCATTGTTTTTCATGTTTATTGTAAAAACTAATCGGATAATTATCATGTTCCGAGGCAATTGATACAATCGGATGTTCGCGTATATATCTTCTCTCTTCTTCGGTTAAACGCATAAACAGTTTATGGCGTCTGTGTTGATTTTCACCCTGCTTATACAATACGGTTAAATAACTCAAAGCGTCGTTATGCAGTGCTTTTTGTATAATCGTTATAATGGGTTCAAGATCTTTGTTACCCGTTGTAAGGGAAACCGGACTGTAAATTACGGGGAGAAAATTTTCGACTATCACATCGTCGTATATATCAAAAGCCGTTTCTGACGGACTTTCATCAAAAAAGGCGTCGACTTCTTTGTTTTTTAGAGCATTGTAAGCTTTAGTAAAATTGTTCACCTCAATAATTTCATATATGCCATTTAAATGCGATGTAACGTCGTTTATTGTAGTAGTACCCTCTAAAAAACAGCAGCGCAGCGGACGCGAATAAACAATCTCTTCAATGGGTTTACTGTCAACAAGCCTGAATGTTTTTATTAATCGTCCAATAATGGTATCGGTCATAAAATAAATTTTTCTGCGTTCATCGGTTGCGGTCATTTCGCCTGTAAAATCAATTTGGTTTGAGTTAATTCCCGTTATCAAATCGCCCCATTCATAAATAACCGGCTTGAACGGAATCCCGAACAAGCGCGAAAGCCATTCGCAGAACAGGGCGGAATACCCTTCTATCTCGCCGTTTTCTCCGGTAAAAGCTTCAGTGGATTCCTGCACTCCATAAACAAACGAACTTTTTTTCTCTTTTAACGCATCGACAGCCTGTATTTCTTCTTTTGTTACACCGGGAATTTCCGTGTACGAGTTATATATCGTGATTTCGTGTTCTGTTTTTTTTGAGAATTTTCCGCAGCCGGAAAACATAACCGGCAAAAATATTAATGCAATGATTTTGTGTATTATCCGGTTTGACATTCTCTTTGACATACTATTTTTCACCTCTTTATATTATACTTACTTTTTCAAAAAAACATATAACTTTTCCAGAACATCATCAAGATTAAAAGGCTTCCCAACATGGCTGTTCATGCCCGCATCCAGACATTTTTGAACATCTTCCTTAAATACATTAGCGGTTATTGCAATTATTGGTATTCCCTTTGGGAATTTCATACTATTATTCGTACCTTCGGTGAAACTCGCGCCTGAGTTGCGCTCCGCTTCTATTGCCCTTATGCGTTTGGTTGCTTCATAGCCGTCCATTTCGGGCATTTGGATGTCCATGAAGATCATTTCATATTTTTCCGGCGATTCACTGAACATACGCACGGCTTCTTTGCCGTTTTCCGCAAAATCTATCTCTAACTGCGTAGGTTCAAGCAAAGTTTGAACAATCTCGCGGTTTATCTCCACGTCTTCTGCCATAAGTATGCGCCGTCCCGCATAAAGACCTGTAATATCCTGCTGAGCGTTATCTTTAATATTTTCACCGGACGAATTATCATTTATTAAAGAATCTTTTATTACCTCTATCATAAATGAAAAAACAGAGCCTTTTCCGGGTTCGGATTCAACCCATATTTCTCCGTTCATCATTTCCACAATACTGCGCGAAATAACAAGACCAAGACCCGATCCTCCGAATCTGCGCGACGTATCCGCTTCCGCCTGTTGAAACGATTTAAACAGTTTTTTCTGATGTTCTTCGCTTATGCCAATACCCGTATCAGATACGCTAACCTCTATGGTACAAAGACTATCTTTTTCTTTTAACAAATTTGCTTCAAGACTGATGGAACCGTTTTCCGGCGTAAATTTAACGGCATTCCCAAGAAGATTGATGACGACCTGCGCCAGCCGCTGATCATCGGCAATCAGCGTTTGAGGAATAGCGCTGTCAATATGTACGGTAAGTTTTTGCTTTTTTTCGTCAACGCGGAAAGTGACGACATCCACTGCCCGCTGAATTATCTTCTCAAAATTAAATTTTACCGGAGCAAGTTCAAATTTGTTGGCTTCTATTTTTGACATATCCAAAATATCATTGATTACACCTAACAGGTGCTGGGACGCGTCCTCAATCTTGGTAAAACAGTAATCCTTACGCTCAATAGCGGCGGCGGCTTTTCCTATCGTCGTCATGCCGATAATTGCGTTCATAGGAGTGCGCATTTCGTGGCTCATGTTGGCAAGAAAAGCCGATTTCGCGCGATCGGACGCTTCCGCTTCCGCCTGCTGTTTTGTCATCTGTTCCAATTTGGTAATATCCTGCACAAGTTTGATATAACCCTTTATTTCGCCGTCCGTGTTCATAAGTATTTGAACATTAACCTGATAGGATACATTTCCTCTTGTAAAATAAGTTTGGCTTAACCCGCGTTTTGCGCGCGTTATACTGCACTCGCTTGTATTGCAATTGGTTAATCCCCAATAACTGCAATATTTGCCGATAATATCTTTTCGCTTTAATTTTAAATCATTCTCAAGCGCTTTGTTAACAAATGTCCATTTCATGTCCATATCGGTAACGGAAATAAAAAAAGGCATGGCGTCAAGAATAGATTCATACCAGCGAGCCAATTCCTCAAATTTCTTTTTTTCTCTGTCTATTACGGCGGTATCTTCATAAACAACTTCAACATGACCCGCCGCTTCGCCTTTTTCATCATATAAATAAGAAACCAGTACATGGTATTCGCCGCCGAATTGCTGAAAATATGTTTCTTTATAACCGTTTCTTAATCTGGTTATGCCGCAGTTCGGCGTATTACAAATATTGGCTTTCCACATACTGCATTTTAAGCCTATTATGTCTTCCCGTTTTACGTTGAGAAACTGTTCAACCGCTTTGTTCACAAAAGTCCACTCCATGTCCTTGTTTGTTACGGTAATTGGGGAATTTACCGCGTCAAGTATGGATTCCAGCCAAAAAACTTTTTTTCTGTGTTGGACTCTTTCATCTTCCAGGGTTTTTGCAAGTTTGGCGTTTTTTTTGCACAAAAAGAATAAGGCGGCGGCGGATATTGCAAGCAATAAACCCATAAAGAGAATTAACATTTTTCCACCGCCTTATAAAAATTTTTCTATTTAGATAAATAAGCGCGAAGTTTCCCCATAACTTCTTCAAAATCAATCGGTTTACCGATATGACCGTCCATGCCTGCGCTAAGACATTTTTCAATGTCCTCTCTAAAAACATTTGCCGTCATTGCTATAATAGGAATATTTATTGCTTCCGGTATTTTAAGCGCCCTTATGCGCCGCGTCGCCTCGTAGCCGTCCATTTCCGGCATCTGTATATCCATAAAAATCAAACCGTACCTGTCCGGGTCTTTTCCGAACATACGCACGGCTTCTTTGCCGTTTTCCGCACATTCTATTTCCAACTGCGTCGATTCAAGCAGGGCAAGCACAACTTCACGGTTAATTTCCATATCCTCTACCAGCAAAATATGATGTCCGGCAAAAATGCCGTTTATATCTGTCGGCGTTTCTTTTTTCTTCTGATCTTCCTCCATGCCGATACACTCTTTGATAATGTCAAGAACGGTAGAAGGAAACAAAGGCTTGGACATAAATTTATCAACTTTCGCTTTTTTAGCTTCATCGGCAATCGTACTCCATTCAACGGCGGAAATCATTATTACTACGGAGTTTTCTGACGCTCGCGCCTTAAGTTCCCGCGTCAGTTGTATGCCATCCATGCCCGGCATTTTCCAATCAACAAAATAAATATGATAGGAACCATTTTTATCTATTAGCTTAAGCGCATCTTTTCCGCTTAATGCGGTATCACAGGATAAGCCGAATCCATTCGTTATATCTTTAAAATACGTCAATATATCAGGGTCGTCATCTATTACCATAATACGGATATTGCTCCAATTCACATCACGAGACAAAAGACCGTTCTTTTCTTTTGTCTCTCCGCATTTCACTTTAATGGAAAAAGCAAATGTTGAGCCTTTATCGGTTTCGGACTTGACCCAAATTTTTCCGCCCATCATTTCCACAATGCTTTTGGAAATAGCAAGCCCCAGCCCCGTACCGCCGTATTTGCGCGTTGTGCTGGACTCCGCCTGCTGAAAAGAATTAAACAGCCGTTTTTGCTGTTCTGCGCTTATGCCGATGCCGTTATCAATTACGGAAATTTGTATTGTATAGTAATTGTTTTTCTCTTCCATACAACGCGCTTCAAGCATAATCGCGCCTCTTTCAGGCGTGAATTTAACAGCGTTACTCAAAAGATTGGCAACAACTTGAGCCAGCCGCTGATCATCGGCTATCAAGGTTTTGGGAATTGTACTGTCAATATGCACCGAAAGTTTTTGTTGTTTTTCGTCCACGCGGAAGTTTACAACCGCGACTACTTTTTGCAGCATCTTTTCAAAATTAAATTCAACGGGAGACAATTCCAGCATATTAGCTTCGATTTTTGACATATCAAGCACATCGTTAATAACGCCGAGCAGATGCGTTGACGCGTCTTCAATTTTACTCAGCGCGTAATCTTTGCGTTCCACATCTTTCGCGTTTTTACCGATTGTCGTCATACCGGTTATCGCGTTCAGGGGCGTGCGCATTTCATGGCTCATGTTGGAAAGGAACTCGCTCTTTGCCTTGCTTGCTTCCATCGCCTTATTCAAGGCTTCTTTTAGTTTTACTGTATAGATGTCGCGCATGATTATACCGGCGATTGTACTTGCCGTCATGGCGATAAATCCCTTTTCATTTTCAGTCCACTTGCGCGGATTATTACACTGTTCTACGCATACAACGCCCCATAAGCGTCCGTCAACATAAAGAGGCGCGCCGATAACCGCCTTAACATCAATGGCGCAGAGCGCCTGATAAACCGCATCGGGGTTTTCGGCGGTATCATCACAGGCAACTATCGGTATTGTGGCGCAGTCCGGCAGTGTTACGGGAAAAATGTTAATCAGATATTCATACAGGTTGGCTATTGCCATTCGCGGAGGCGCGCCGTCGGCAGTCCAATGATACGCCAGATGAGTATTTTTACGATCATAATTAATAGTGAACACAAACACTAATGTCACTTCATGGTAGCGTCCCAGCTTGGCGACAGCTTCATTTACCAGCGATTGTGAATCGCCGGACGAAATAAATCCTCTTGATAGCTCGGAAATCAGTTCCTGCTGTTCCAGTCTCATTTTAAGTTGTTCGCCCTGTTCTCGTATGCTTTCGGTCATCTTTTTAATACTGCGTAAATCGTATTGATAACCCAGCACCACATTTTTTCCTTTATATGTCGCGCGTACCAGCGTAACTTCATAAGGAATAATCTCTCCCATAGCCGTACAATTATCCCACTCTAAAACCATTTTCTCGCCTTTGAACGCACGGCTCATTATTTCAACCGCTTTATCCGCGGTTTTTACGCCGTCGCTCTGGTATTCAGGCGAAAATTCATGAAAGTGTTCAAGATAATATCTTTTTGTAGTTCCCAATGTTTTTAATGTTACGTCGCTGCAGTCAATAACGTGGTAGTCTTCGTCAAAAACGGTAAAACCCACAGGGGAAGCTTCAAGGATGGCGCTGTTAAATTCGTTAGCGTCGGCAATTTCATGTTCCATATCGGCGCGTATAACGGTATTCGCGCACAGAAACGTCGCGGAGCGTATTATTTCAATGCTGTCGGCTTCAAAAAAGCGCTCGGTATGACGATCTTCAAGAAGAGCAAAACCCCAAAAATTATTGCTGATAAAAATCGGCATAACAAACGCCGTTACACAGCCGAATGATTTCAGCATAGCCTCTTCCGGAAGGAGTCTTACCGGACTGTTAATTACTTCGCCTGAGGCAAGAAGTTTTTCCCATCGGGGGGCAAAGTCGGTATAGGTGGCATCCTCCAAACCTTTTGTCGGCAGAGTTGTTCCGCCGGATTCTCTGTCCCATCGGTATATCTGGGATACATGCAGAGCGTCGGGCATGGGGAAGTTACGATAAATCGCGAATCTGTCCAAATTTAATGTATTGGCTATTTCCTTAACGCCCGCCGTCATGGTAGCTTCAAATGATTTTTCAGTTTGCGAGAGAAACATGATAGCGGCTTTGTTCAGCGCGGCTTCCATTTTTTCGCGGCGTTTGAGCGCTTTGATTGCTTCTTCCGCTCTATAGTTAAATTCCTTCCTGATAACCGCGTTTGAAAATACGCGCGCCGCGCTATGCAGCAAATCGGAACAGTCTTCGTCAAAATATCTATCGCTGGTATGCTCTTGAAAATTAATAACTCCCCAGAATTCCTCGCGCGTAAAAATAGGCACTATCAATATTGACATTATGCCATATACCTTCATCAAAGCCGCCACATCTTCGGTATAATCGCTTTTCCGGAAACGTATAAGACCGCCTTTCGATAATATTGAGAACCATTCATCTAAAACAGGATGCTTAGGCATAATTTTCAGTTCTTCGTCAAGAGACATCAAACCGCCTTCCGACTTGTCCCAGCGATAGATTTGTCCCGGACGCCTGTCTTCTTCGGTATCCACCATCTTGTAAAAAACTACGCGATCCAGACCAACCGCGTCCGCAAAGGGTTGTATACCGTTTGCCATTACTTCGTCAAATATTTCTTCTTTGTTAGCTGAAAAAATCTCTATTGATTTGTTTAAAGCGTCAATGACGGCGGTACGACGAGCGGATACGTCTTTTTTTTCGGCATTCTTCATTATTCGACCTTAAACCGCGAAACTTCTCTAATCAGAGTATCAATACCCTCGCGGTTTTTGCCGGTTATTTCGTTTACATGGTTTACGGCTAAGTTTATCTGATCCGCTCCTGTTGCCATCTCGTTCATGCCGTTGGTTATTTCCTGAGTTACTTTTTCAAGATTATCGCTTTCCTTTATTACTTCTTTTGCTTCATCAAGCATATCATTTGAACCGTTTTTTACCTTTTGCGTGAGTTCATTCAAACTGCCGGCGCTTTGCAGGACTTGTTTGCTCCCCTCGCCTTGCTCTTCCATCGCGTTGCGTATATTTTCTTCCTGCAGTGCCACTGTCTTAACGCTTAAGTCAATTGCGTCAAATCTGGTTAGTACGTTTTCGGTGGATTTGGTTATCTTGTCTATTGAATCTTTTATCTTTTTTAATACATTGCCGATTGTCTTGGACTGCTCGCTGGAATTTTCCGCAAGTTTGCGTATTTCATTGGCGACTACGGCGAAACCCTTACCCGCTTCTCCGGCGTGAGCCGCTTCTATCGCCGCGTTCATGGAAAGCAGGTTTGTCTGACTCGCAATGTTCTTCATTACCATGTTAATTTGCAATAAGCCTTCTGATTCGCTGGCTATTTCTTTAATATCATCAGCCACTCCCCGTAACCCTGAGTGTCCTACTTCGGACGATTCATTTAAGGTTTTTACATTGGAGGCGTTGTCAACCAGCGTCTTGGTTACCGAATTGATATTGGCGACCATTTCCTCTATGGCGGACGATGCCTGGGTAACATTGTTACTCTGAATTTCCACATGGTCGTTAAGTTTGTTGATATTTGTAACAACCTGTTCCATAGTAGTGTGCATTTGAGTAACGCTGGAGTTCTGATTCATGACCCTTCCTTTAATACTCTGAATGTTAGACGTTATTTCATTTATCGCCGAGGCTGTATCGTTCATGTTTCTGGCAAGGTCATTGCCAATACCGTTTAAGTTACCCGCCTCTTTTTTGATCACAATAACCAAGTTCTTAATTTTTTCAAGAGTTTTGTTAAAATACTGCGCCATATCGCCGATTTCATCTTTACTGGAAAGCGAAAGCCGCCTTGTCAGGTCTCCCTCGCCTTCGGATATTTCCTTAAGCATCGAGGTTGCGGTATTAATGGGTTTTAATAAAATAATATTATAACTCAGCGTGTTTACAGCAACAGACGCCAATAAAATGGAGAACGCGATAACCGCGATCGTTTTAATCTGATTACGTATATTACCGGCAATGATACCTTCGATAGTCGCCATCTCGTTACCGATAAACAAAATGCCGATAACTTCTTTGCTTTTTGCCGCGAAAATAGGACTATATTTGGTAAGGTATTTTTTACCAAGAATGACCGCTTCTCCCAAATACTCCTCGCCTGAGCTTATAGCGGGATACGCGGCGCTGCCTTTTCCAAGAAAAGTATCAACAGCTCTTTTTCCCGCGTTGTCCACAATACTTGTGCTTATCCTGCGGAAATCATCGCCATCTTTAATAAATACGGTCGCCGCTATTTTAAGCTCGACGCTTAATTCGTCTATCAGTTTATAATTATATTTAAGGGTAACGCCTTCATTCCCTTCCAAATCATTGTCTTTAATGCTTAATTGTCCATATTCATGTGAAAGTCTGTACGCAAAATGAATCATATCGCTTGTAAGTTTGTTTTTTCCCATTATAACGGCAGTTTGAAGACTGGATTTATGCACTGAACTTATACTGATAACAAATAAAATTAAAATTGCCAAAAGCACAAAAGCAACGGATATACTTGATAATTTTATAAGTAACCCAATACGCCTTTTTTTTCTTACGTCAGAGCTCATAATATGTCTCCTTTTCCATTACTTACAACATATATAATTATATTAAATATTAATAAAATCGTCAATATTGGGTAATTTACGCTGTTTCACGCAATGCTTCTGCGCGTAATTGCTCGGATAAATTGATAACCGCGCGATTTCTTCCGCTCTTTTTTGCGGAATAAAGAGCCTGATCCGCCAAACTATACAAGGAATCAATATTTTCTGATGTGCCGCAGGGGAGCACATGTATTCCTATACTGGCGGTTACATAAGGCGCGGCGCACGATTTTTCATGAGGAATATTTAATCGGCGTACCATTTCGTTTATCATTTCAGCGACATTTTGCGCGTTATAGGCATCTTTTTCAAACCAAACAAGGGCAAATTCTTCTCCGCCGATTCTTGCGGCGTATATATTCATGTTATTTTGCAGTTCTTTAAGCACCCTGCCTATATTGCGCAGACATTCGTCGCCTTTAGGGTGTCCGTAATAGTCGTTATAATTTTTAAAGTAATCAATATCCAAAATGGCAATGCACAGAAAATTATCCTTTTGCCTGTGACTGGTAAGAGCTCTTTGAAAAGTATTAAGAAAATCCCTTCGATTTTTAAGTTGAGTTAACTCATCTATGGTACTTTGATCAAAATAACTGTTGCGTTCTTCTTTCATTTTGTCCGCAAAAGACGCTAAAGATAATCTGGTCATAATAACATGCCAATTTAAAATAAGACTGATAGTTCCGGCAAGCAGGACATACGGTATGTCTACGCATTTCTCCGAGGGATTTTTAACAATGCAGACAATAATTATAAAAGTAACAATTGAACAGATCGTAAGACAATAGTGAAATAAAGGCGGAATGTTAAAAAGCAATAACGCGCATATCAGAATTGCCAAAAACGCTCCGGCTGTATTTTCCGGATGCGACCAAACATCCAAATATATTCCAAAAGAAATTACATTTATGTAGTATAAACATATTAATATATAAACAAGTTTTTTCTTAACATCTCGTTCTTCATTGGTTCTGCGGTATTTAAAACGAATAAAAATGTATAAAAGCATGGCGATAACGCTTGTTCCGATAAAGAACAGCGTTGTTGTTAAATTTTTATCAATAAATAAAGGAACAAACAAAAAACCTGTCAGTATAGCGGCAACCACGGCATTTATCTTGCGCAAACTGTAAATATTTTTTGAAAATACGCTTTGAAGGGATTTTTTGTATTCAGTTTCTCCAAGTCCGTAAAAGCGCCATTTGTTCAGAAAATCATTCATAGTATTTCTCGTTTCATAATGGATAATTTGTAAAATAATTATTTGGGAATTAACAATTATACCTAAAAAGCGAAAAGATAAATCGCAAAATATACCTTTGGAAAATTTTTCACATAACTAGGAGATTAATTTACGTTCAACAGCGATGCGGATAAGGTCGGCAAGATTTTCAGCACCAAGTTTGTTATGGATTTTATTAATTATCATTTTTATTGTATTAATCGAAAGTTTACGCGACGCGGCGATTTCGGCGCGGGAGAGACCGTGCGAGATGTCATTTAAGATCTCGGCTTCCCGCGGAGACAAAGCAATGCCGCCCGACATGCCGCTTACCTGCGTATACTTCGCGATAACATGGGAACGGCGTTTGGCATAAGTGGCTGATTTATGATTAACATCTTCCAGCCATGAAGCGGGAATAATTTTTTTTGATTCTTTGAGCATGGCGGACGCCAAAGTGCGCATATCTTTACCCATTTCGATAAACGGCATCAATAAGCCGTTAGGTTCCGCGTCTTTGTACGCATCCTCAAATACGGCAAACGCTTTTATTTTATTTTTCATCTTGTAGTGAACACACGCTTCCATTGCCAGCATTTCCACCCGTCCGAATAAAAATGATTCCCGCCGCTTCATTTCCTCAATGTACGACAGCAAAGGGGAATAGTTTCGCGTTGCATAACAAAGACGCGCTATTATTTGATTCGCAAAATTGTCAATGGAAGCGGCGTGGCTGTAAGTCAAAAAATCTTCTTTCAGCCAATCAACCGCTCTTTCCGGCAAGCCGAGGAAACAGTAATACCATGAAAGGGAAATATCATAATCAATAAAACGATTTACATATTCAGCTTCGTCCAGTTGGGCTTTTGTCTCTTTAAGGGTCTGTTCCATAAGCGCAAAATTTCCCTGCGCGGCGGCAATACGCAAGGTGTATAACAACGCCCTGTGCATAAGACCAAACTGTTTTTCCGCCCGCGCCTGTTTCATTGCAAGAACAATATGAGTCTCCGCGGAAGAAGCGTCGCCCCGGTAGAATTCCAATTCGCCGCGCGCCAGTTCCAACTCTCCTGCCATGAACCCCTTCATATAACTTTTTTGTATATGCGCGTGATTACGGGCTATAACGGCGATAAATTCTTCGAGACTTCCCTTCCTTGAAGAACCGGCAAAGTTTATCCACGCTCCCGGATAATAAATGTCCAGTTTGCCCGAATCCGCTTCATGCACGTATTTACAGGCTTTTTCAATGTAAGTGTCAAAATCAAAAACATCGTCCGTTACGCTCAATAAACAGCGTATGTATGTCCAGCAAATATAAAGTCTTGTAAGCGTGCGGTTCTTTATAGAGTCATTATCAGGCAGTTTAAGAAATTTTTCTTCGTAGTACTTCACCAGCTCAAGTGATTTTTTCAGTAACCCCTGACATATATATGCGCGCAAATGCATATCCGCAAGAAATTCCACCTTATCAAAAGCGTCCGCCGGAGCTTTGTCTAAAATTTGAGCCGCGTATTTCGCGATATCCTGCGGTATTTGTGTGGTTAACCCGGCTATAACTAAAAGTATTGATTTATAATCTCCCGCCTTTTCATAGTACGACATAGCGTCAATATTAAAACCGTTATGAGCGCACCAATTACCCGAAATAGCGTAGGTTTCTTTTTTTTGTTCTTCCGGAATTAAATTTTGCTTTG
>Ga0268262_10000715_pt1 | contig 43028 bp, 33 predicted proteins | sample TergutNc150P3_FD_190354 | JGI IMG/M metagenome (GOLD analysis project Ga0268262, IMG submission 190354) | Nasutitermes corniger P3 segment gut microbial community from laboratory colony in Florida, USA - Nc150 P3 (SPAdes) (version 2) | ecosystem: Host-associated > Arthropoda: Insects >...
GTTCCTCCCGTAGTTCCTTGTCGGGCAGTATAAGAGCCATAGCCACCGCCAAAGGCGCGCATAAACCAATAATCCCCAGAATACTGCCGAAAGTTACCCAGCCCTGCTCGTCGAAAAGTGACGAATGAGAGATTGCCCCAACCGTGAACCATAACGCCCAAGGGACAATAACGGCAACCCCATAAAATATAAAAGGGTGACGATACTTTTCTATTTTCATATATAACCTCTTATTGTTATTATAGACCGACCGTCGGTCTATTGTCAAGCGATTTATAAAGTTTTTTTAGTTATTCAAACGACATTCTTTAATAATCCTGAATATTTTAGACATTTTATTAATTCTATCTTCTTTATTTCTAATGTTAATTTAAAACAATTTCAAAACCAATGGCGCATAACTACTTTTATATGCATGCTTTTGCATTTAAATACAAATTATTTTCTTTGTATAAATGACACTTCATTATCAAGTAATGTTATTATATCATCGCTTGCGACCTTTTAAATACTGGTTTTAACGCGTAATTATCTGGTATATTTGCGGGTACTAATTTGTAATGCACATGTGGTAAAATAGCGATAAGTTGGAGGATATTTCATGTTATCAAATGAATTACGCGTGAACGCCGCTCTGTTTTTTGAAGTAGACGGGGTATATGTACTGAACCCATGGCGCCCATTGGCTGGAGTCATGCACATCCCATAAATATTATTGATTTTCCCGGTGGAGACGATGATTACTATCTGCTGAAAGATTTTCCGCACGGCACAGTAGTACGGGATTATTATTTCTCAAAAACTTGCGGCTGCTTTAAAAGCTGCCTTTTATACACGCCCCCTGATTACACCTCCGGCACCATCTTGGCAAAGTCAACTGGATCACGGATAATCTACTGGCGGAAGGTAAAGCGGAGCCTTGTGTTATTGTCATGAATATCCGTATATCGAAAAACACTATCGCGTGGCTTCCGACAAATGGCGCAGAGCAATGGCAGGTTTGTCAATGAGTTCCATGCAGACGAGCGTTACGACGCTCAAGCGCCCGGAGTTATGAGGCATATTTATAAAAGTTATCGATAAACATAATAAGCATTATTGGAGGCATATTTTATGGAGTATCATGTCAAAATTGATGGAAATGATCAGAATTCCGGTTCCGCGTCGGATGCTTTTAAGACAATTTCAAAAGCGGCGCAAGCAGCCCAGAGCGGCGATACAATCAGCGTGCATGAAGGCGTTTACCGCGAATGGGTTAATCCCTTGAGGGGCGGCACAGAAGACAGACGCATTATTTACCAAGCCGCGCCCGGAGAAAAAGTAACCATTACCGGCGCGGAACCCATTACTGCCTGGGAAAATGTAGGAAGCACTGTCTGGAAAACGGTAATCCCAAATTCATTTTTTGGCTCATATAATCCATACAAGGAAGTTATCTACGGCGACTGGCTTTTTACGCGGGATAAAGTTTTTCATACCGGCGAAGTCTACCTGAACGGAAAATCCATGTACGAAACTGTACTTCTTGAAGGCGTAATGCACCCAACAGAATGTGAAACGTCCATGGATAAAGCATGGTCAACCCATACATGGTTCTGCGCGGCGGATAATAAAGAAACAATCATTTGGGCCAATTTCCAGGGCGAGGATCCCCGGAATGGAAATGTGGAAATAAACGTCCGGCCCTTTGTTTTCTGGCCCGAGAAAAATCTGACCAATTACATAACAGTCAAAGGGTTCACTCTTAAGCAGGCGGCGACAAACTGGGCGCCGCCCACTGCTTTGCAGACAGGGCTTATCGGGCCGCATTGGGCAAAGGGGTGGATTATAGAAGACAATATCATCAGCGATTCAAAATGCTGCGGAATTAGTTTAGGGAAGGAAATAAGCACCGGTGAAAATGAATGGTCAAAGCTCCTGTTTAAACAAGGTACCCAGCGGGAACGGGAAGTTATCTTCCGGGCGGCTAAGGGCAACTGGAATAAGGAAACCATAGGCAGCCACACAGTCCGCAATAATAACATTTTTGATTGTGAACAGGCGGGGGTAGTAGGACACCTTGGAGCGGTTTTCAGTTTGATAGAAAACAACCATATTTACAGAATTAATCACAAGCGCCAATTCCACGGGGCGGAAATAGGCGGCATAAAATTGCACGCCGCCATAGATACCACAATCCGGGAAAACGTTATCCACGATTGTTACCGGGGATTATGGCTTGACTGGCAGGCCCAGGGAACCCATGTGAGCCGGAACATTTTTTGGAACAACACGCAGGAAGATTTCTTTGTCGAGGTAAGCCACGGGCCGTACCTCGTCGATCATAATCTGTTCCTTTCCACCGTCAGTTACAGGGAGATGTCCCAGGGCGGCGCGTTGGTTCACAATCTTTTTGCCGGCAAACTCTCTTCCATACCGGAAATGAGGCGCTTTACTCCTTATCACTTCCCCCATGAGACTGAGATTATGGGAGTGATGACCATTTCAGGGGGAGATGTCCGTTTTTACAATAATATTTTTATCGGCGACAAGGATGTGGATCTGCCGAACGAGCCTGCCGATATCTGGTCAGACAGGCCAATCGCGGATCTTCAGCTTCCCCCGGAAGCGAAAGCGAATATGCCGAGCTATATCAGGAAACCCTTAGGAACCAGCCAGTACGATGATTATCCCGGCGAAAAAGATCCCGCCCCCTGGCTTCCCGTTCCCGGCAGACAATTCGGCGGCTTTCCCGATGCCAAATTCCTGCCGGTTCATATCAAGAACAACGTCTACCTGAAAGGCGCCAAGCCCTGCATCAAAGAGCCTGATCCTGTGGTGAGCCGTGAGTGCGGGGTGGAATTTGAGATAGACCACATTAGCTCAAAGGTTATAGTAAAAATCGCCGACCCTTCCCAAATCCATTGTCCTGTGAGCGAAATAATTACTACGGCATTGCTTGGGAAAAACCACCATACAGAGATGCTCTATGAGGAAAAAGACGGCACGCCATACGTGCTGGACAAGGACTTTACCGGCAGGCAGCGATCCGCAAAACCGGCCGCGGGCCCCTTCGAAGTAAGCGGCAACGGGTCGGTGAAAATCGAGTTAAGCTATAAGAAAAAGGAATAACTATTTTTCTATTTAATTAGAGAACCTTTTTCAGCCAGTCCTTGGTATCGGGAATAAGCCCGTATTGTATGCCTTTAATTGTGTCGCGTATTTCTGCGGTAAAATCCCCGACCTTGCCTTTATTAAAGGTAACCTTCTTCTTGTTATGGGTAAGGCTCGTAATGGGCGTTGCCCCGGCGGCGGTTCCGCAGACAAAACATTCCTGGCTTTCACTCAAAGCTTCCTCAATCGCGATTTTCCGCTCGGCTACTTTTACCTTCCTGTCCTTTGCCAGCTCTATTATGCTGGCCCTGGTAATCCCCGGCAGTATTGTGTCGCCCAAAGCCGGCGTTACCAGCTCTCCCGATTTAAGGTAAAAGAAAATATTGCAGGAAGAACCTTCTTCGACAAATTTGTGTTTTTCGGCATCCAGGAAGACACATTCCATAAAGCCTGCTTCCATAGCCTCATGCTTGGCAAGGGCCGCGATTGTATAGTTTGAAGCCGCCTTTATCCATCCCGTCCCGTTTGGAGTCGCCCTTATGCGATCTGTAACAACCGCAGCCGCTTCGCCGCCTGAAAAATACGCGCTCACTGGTGTTGTAACGATAAGTACGTAGGGCTCCGTGGAAATATTAACCCCGATTCCGGCTTCGGAATAAACAAAGGGGCGCACGTAAATTGAATCCGCCGTCATAAAGGAATCTTTTTCCCACTCGTTTTTATATTCAGGCCGGAATCCCAGCTTTGCGTTTCGTTTTACAACTTCAACACACGCTTTTACAAATACATCCTCGGGGAAAGGAGGCATATAAAGGCCCTTCATGGAGTTAAAAAACCGCTTTGCGTTTTGATCGGGCCTGAAAAGTGCAAGGCTGCCGTCCTTGCGGGGAAGGGCTTTCAAGCCTTCGAAGCAGGAAAGCCCGTATTGGGTAGTATAACTAACCAGCGGCATATCATCATAGTAGTTGCGGGAATCTACCAGCGCATCACGCTGGGAACCCTTCATGGCGGCTTCTTCTTTTGGCGTTTTGTGAGGCTTTTCCAGATATTCACCCTTCCAGCCCTTTTTTGTAAACCTCGCCCTGTAAACAACCGGGTAACTGTTTTTCAACGAAAAGGCCATTATTGCCTCCTATTCCTTTATTACGATAATATTTACTTTATTTAAAACCTACGGGAGCGACGGGGCTTGAACCCGCGATTTCCGGCTTGACAGGCCAGCGTGATAAACCAGCTTCACTACGCCCCCAACGATGACTAATCCTAGCAAGATGAGGTATTGATGTCAATGGGTCGAATTTTAGTATTTGCTCAAAATCTCATTCAGGATTTCGCTTGTTGAATGATCCAACTGTGTTTTAATTTGTGTTAAAATTTGTTTTTTCATAGAGTTTGGAAGAAGGGGAAAAATGCTTTCTGTATCAGAATTATCGTCTTTGGCCGCACTTTTTTTAAACAAGTGATATGGCTCAATTCTTAGAATATCTGCTATCTTTTCTACCAGTTCCAGGGAGGGAAATCTCAGCCCGGTTTCAATTTGCCCTATATAACTGGGCGCGGTATTGCAATATTCCGCCAGTTTCATCTGGGATAACCCCTCTTTTTTACGGAATTCCCTCAAATTATGGATAAAAACCTGTTTCAAAGTCATTTCTTTATGCTTATAGCTATAATTATTTACCTACAATTAGCATATTGCTGTTATTTTAATATTGAAATTATTTAGCAAATAGCATAAAATTAAATATGAGAAATTTACTGTTCAAGGTATTATTTTTGAGTATTTTTTTGGAAATACCCTCGTTGAGGGTAACAGCTTAAAAGCGGAAAAACATTCAGTTTACCCGCCTAACGGCGGTGTAGGACAAAAGGAGCGCTTTCAATGAAAAACGCATTCAAAGTTTTAGGGATTATTGCCCTTGTGGCGTTAATAGGATTTTCTTTCAGCGCTTGCGACATATTAGGCGGCGGAGGCGGCGGTGATAAAACCGTTAGCAGCATAGAAGTAACCACCAAGCCGACCAAAACCTCGTACAACATCGGCGATACATTTGACAAAACAGGCATGGTGGTAACCGCAAAGTACAACGACGGTACAGAGGAGGCGGTTACCGGCTATAGCACAAGCGGCTTTAGCTCCACAACCGAGGGAGAAAAAACCATCACCGTAACGTATAAAGAAAAAACAGCCGACTTCAAAGTAACCGTCGGCGCCAAACAGGCCGTTGGAAAGCCCTCGGCAAACCCGGCAGGCGGAACACTGGTAGCAAAAGGTACTTTAATAACGCTGACTACCGCAACCACAGAAGCGGATATCTATTACACCACCAACGGCAACAACCCTACGAAAAGCAGTACCAAGTTTACAACCCCCTTCGCAATTACCCCGCCGACAACGGTTAATGCAATCGCCTTCAAAGACGGCTTGACCGACAGCGAAATGCTGACGGCGGAATACCCTTTAACGCCCATAACGGTCGCCGATATTTCCATTCGCGGTCCCGTGAAGGACAATACTCCGCCATCAATGATATACATCTCGGACACGGGGCGTTTTCAAAGCGACGTTATGGTAACATGGTCTCCGCATCATAACAAGTTCCTGGGCGATACAGTATACAGCGCAACGATAACGCTGAGGGCAAATGACGGTTACACCTTCGCCGGTTTGACTGCTGATAATGCTAAAGTAAACGGAGATAAAGCCACGATACAAGGCACTCCCGGTAGTATGTTAACTTTGGAATACACATTCCCGAAAACGGATACCAGAACAGTTACGAACATAACGATCAAGAGTCAGCCGAACAAAATGACCTACAATAGTTATGATCCGCTTGATTTAACAGGGCTTGTGGTAACGCTGACCTACGAGGATAACAGTACCGTTGATGTATCCCCCGCGAAATTTATCGAAAAATCCATTTCCGCATACCCCTCGCACGGTAATCAGTTGAGTAAATATAACGACGGAAAAAGCGTTCGTATTATGTATGGAGGTATAGAGAAAAGCACCTCATCAACTTTAAAAGTCAATCCTGTAAATATCTCCGGCGTTGATATTGCCCCAATCCCGCCTCAGACCTATAACGCCGGAGCTCAAATTACACCGCGACTTGACGTATTCTACATACCATCATCGGTTTTGTTCGAGCTATATCTGGCGAGTGAATGGGAGGGTGTATTATATGGCGATTACACTGCAACGTGGACTAACAACGTCAATAAGGGAACCGCCAAAGTAACCATAACCGGCAGGGACAACTTTACCGGCACCAAAGAACAGTCATTCACCATTGACGCCAAATCCGTCGCTGATGCTGACGTTTACGTTCGCCCAATCGAGTCGGTGCTTTATACCGGAAGCGCCATTACACCGACGGTTATCGTAGAATATAACGGAAACACGCTGACAAAAGACACCGATTACACGGTGGCATACAGCAACAACACCAACAAGGGAGAGGCCACAGTAACCATAAGCGGCAAGGGCAATTATACAGGCACTAAACAAGCGAAATTCACGATTAGTGATAAACTCAATCCCACGGTTACCACATGGCCGACAGCGGCGGCGATAACCTACGGCCAGGCATTGTCTGATTCCACGTTGAGCGGCGGCGTAAGCACGCCCCCTGGTACTTTCACGTGGGAAAACTCCGCGACCGTTCCCACTGCCACCGGACCCCAAAACGTAAAATTCACACCGGGCAACACGACAGAATATAATACCGTTACCGGAACTGCGACCGTTACCGTTGGCAAAGCCACTCCCACTATTACCACATTGCCGACAGCATCGAATACAACCGTAGGCGCGGCATTGAGTACTTCCAACCTGACCGGCGGCTCAGCAAAAAACCCATATACAGATTCACCAATCACGGGTTCTTTCAGGTGGACTAACCCCACGGCTACTGTTTCCGCCACTGCTGGAAACCATGAATACAGCGTAACATTTACGCCGACCGATACGACAAATTATAATACCGCTACCGGAAATGTGAGCGTTAACGTTGGCAAAGGCAATCCCAATATTACCACATGGCCGACAGCGCCGAATATAACCTACGGTCAGGAATTGAGTGATTCCATCCTTAACCTAGTCGCGCACACGGTCCCAGGTAGTTTCGCGTGGGAGGACGACTCCACTTCCAGACCCAATGCTGGAAACCACAGTTTCCGCGTAAAATTTACGCCGGAAGATGAGGCCAATTATGATACCGTTACCGGATCTGTAAACATTATCGTTGACAAAGCCACTCCCACTATTGCCACATTGCCGACAGCATCGAGTACAACCGTAGGCGCGGCATTGAGTACTTCCAACCTGAGCGGCGGCTCAGCAAAGAACCCATATACAGATTTATCAGTCGCGGGTTCTTTCGCGTGGACAACCCCCACGGCTACTGTTTCCACCATTGCTGGAGACTTTTCATACAGCGTAACATTTACGCCGACAGGCGCAGACGCGACAAATTATAATTCCGCTACCGGAAATGTAAGTGTTGAAGTTGAAGAAGAGTAATACCAGACGCTGAGTAAAACGTCGAAGAGGTAAGCAGGCATGACGCGCGGGTGTTCCGCTCCGCGCGTTCCGCTTACCGGCAAAGGAGTTTGTCGGGCTTCGCCCTTTTAGATAAAAAAAATGCGAAAAAACAGGGGTTTTGAGCATTTTTCACCATGCAAGCTCCAGGGCTGTCCAGGAAGTAATTTTCTGGACAGCCTTTTTTATGGACGCCCAGGAGCCACAAATAGGAAAATTTTGCGGCTATTTGCCGCAAAATTCTACAAGTCCGACAGGCTCCCAGGAGTTTGTCGGGCTTCGCCCTTTTCGATTAGAGAAAACGCGAAAAAACAAGGTTTTTGAGCATTTTTACTACGCAAACTTCGAAAGAACGGAAATCAACATACCCCGCCGCAGAGCACTAAACTTGACTCACAATTTTTCGAAATAGGCTGGCAAAGGGCGGGCAGCGAGACGCAAAAAATTTCTGGAGTACCGGAGGGGAACCTCGCCCTGCGGGCTCGGCGGAAGGTTCCCTATCGTAGCAGACCAGGGAAAAAAGCATAAACCTAAAGTGCAGTAATGGCGTCCGGCATGAGAAACATGAAGATGTCGCTAATCTATGAAAATAAAAAATGCCTTGTTGCAGGAAAAAAAGCCGGACGGGGCTGTGGAGATAGGCTCCTACCTTCGGTTCTGTAGCCAGCTTTTTTGCCGTACCGCTGCCCGCCCTTTGCCGGATTTTTCCAAATCTGTGGGTCAAGTAGTTAACGCATATGGTGACAGACACCATACGCGTTAACTTGGCTTATCAAAGCTTTTAATTGAATCCACATCAAGGCCGGTTATTTTTTGGATAATGTCTATAGATATGCCTTCCGCCAGGGCGTTCCGCGCTATCTCTTCCCGGCTGGCTGTGCGGCCTTCCTGTCGACCTTCCATACGACCTTCCTGCCTTCCTTCCAGTCGACCTTCTTGTCTGCCTTCTTGTCTGCCTTCTTGTCGACCTTGCAGGCGGCCCTTTTCCTCGGCAGCATGCATATCGGAGTTACGAACCAGCCTCTGGTTGTCCCAGAATATTGCCCGCGCCCTCTTCTCACGATCCCGTTCTATCTTTTTTAAAGCCCTGTCAGCCCTCATAATCCCTTCCTCTTCATGGCGTAATTCATCTATAAGGGGTTCCATCCCCTCTTCTACCCGGTACTTGAAGTATATACACCATTTCTGCTCCGTTGGCAAGGTTTTCAGCGTTTCCTTCCCTTCAAAGTATTCCCTTACAGCGTCCGCTGTCTTCGGCATCTCGTAGTAAATGACTTCGATAAGCTCGTTTAGGCGGTCGTGTTCCGTTTCTTCCATGAAAACGTAACGGCGGGGAACCTTGGCACTTTGTGGGAACAGGATAAAATCCATAAAAAAAATCACGTATACACGTTTAGCGTCCCTGAAGTCTTCTCCTCTCCCCAGCTGGCTTTCAAGCAGGCGGCTTGCGTAAAGGAGGGAACGGGCTTTAAGGTCATCATTGCTGCGGTTTACCTGCATTTCGATGTCGGCCTGCTCGCCGTCGTTAAAAGTGACGTGGATGTCCAGGCGGAATAATTTACCCAGGAGGAAGGCCGGGAGCATTTCGGTGTTCTGCAGCCTGAGATCCTGAACCTGGCGGTGGATGCAGCTTGAGAGCAGGAGCCTGAGGGCTTCCCTGGAATCCTCGTCTTTACCGGAGAAGAGGGTTTTAAAGACGAAGTCGATTGTGGGGTTGAGGGGCTTAGCCTGCGCGGCATTTTCCCTGGCAAGGCGCCTGATTTCCCCATAGGAGCGGGTGAAAGGGATTAAAAGTTTCATACCCCATTACTGCACGGGGATGGAAAACGCTTTGATTTTTGGCCTAATTAACAGCAATTTTACATTTACTATTTTTTTTCTTTTTAACCACGAACCAACACGAACCAAACTAACCTTTGCTTCGATATTTTATCCTAAAACCTCAAATTTCATCATAATTCAGGGATTTAGAAGGTTAAGTGATTATTTCAAACAAAAAGTTCGTGGACGTACCGTCGGACTTTAGTCCGCGGTACGCGGTTAGTGTGGTAAGTTGTTAGATTATTATGATTATGCTGTTAAATGTAAAATTGGTGCCTGCGCTCAATATGCACTTGCTAAAACTATCAGCTTGTTATTATAATGCTCTTAGAAACAAATAATCTGAGATTCTTTTAAAAATAGAATCCGAGGAGCTGAATATGAACAAAAAGTATCTTTTAGTATTGGTTTTCGCTTTGATGCTGGCGTTTAGCGCCTATGCCCAGTCAGATTCAAACGCCCAGTCAGGTTCAAAAGGAAGCGTTTTCTTCTCGGTCGGTGTTTATAACGGGTTCTTTTCAAGCCCTATAGTTTTGTTTCCCAACTTTGAGGTAAAAAGGTTATTCTCCGGGATAGTAAGCGGGAACTACGAGTTTCCCATGGGGTCGGGGAACATTGCTCTTGGACTGGAAGTCGGGTATAGCTCGGGCTCCAAATTCGGGGGCAAAGGCGACGTGGATTTTATTCCGGTTGGCATAAACGCGGCCTATGTTTTCCCCTTAACCAGTTTCTTTTATGTCGGCCCCAGACTGAGAATAGGCGGTATAGGCCTGGTGGGCCCCGACTGGAACAGAATGATACCGGTAATAGGGGCAAGGCTTGAAGCAGAGCTTCGCTCTACTGGTTTTCTCCTGGGTCTCTTTGTCGCAGGCGGAGTTAATATATTCCCGCTTGCGCCTCAATTAGCCGTGCTCCCGCTTGTAGAAGCAGGTATACGCTTCCCCCGAGGGAGATTTGGAAACTCAGGTTCGACCGGTAGCTCAAAAGCTAACTCATCCGGCCAAAGCGCCACAGTTGCCGCCGCCACCCCCGGTGCATCCGGTACAACCACCGCTCCTGCCGCTCCCGCCACACCACCCGCTCCTGCGGCTTCTACACCCACACCACCCACCACACCTGCCGCGTCCGGTACCACAGGCTCTACCGCCCCTAGTCCTACTATCCCCAGCGCTCCTGTCACTCCCACTACGCCCCCTGCTCCCACTACGCCCCCTGCTCCCACCACACCCACTGCTCCCAGTACATCCGGCTCAGCAGGCGCTCCCGCGACGAGTCCAACACAAAGCCAGAACATTGCCCCAATCGCAGGTATAGCCGCAACACAGAGCCAAAACAGAAACATTATTCTTGAAGATGGAAGGCAGGGACTTCTTAATTCGATATACTTTGAACCCGACACCGCTGTTCTTATCGAGTCATACAGGCCGATTCTGCAAGCGGTTGGAAGGCAGCTGGCGGCAGATTCAAGTTTGAAACTGGTAATAAGGGCTTACGCCGCTAACTATGGTACTGCCGACGGCAGGCACACCGTAAGTTTAAACCGGGCCAGATTCAGCACGGATTACTTAACCTCGCAATACGGCATTTCAGCAAGCCGGATCAGTAGCGCGGCGTACGGCGCCGACAAGTCGCCAACATATGTAACGGATGACCAATCTCACAGGTGCGTTGAATTGATACTTGTCAGGTAAGGGAACATCTAAAACTTTAATTTATTCGAATCACTTAATAGTGAGTTGATCCCTGACGTAGTCAATCTGGGTTTTGATTTCTCCGATGGGTATCCACTGAACAAGGAAAGAAACTTCGTTGCTGAATTGGTAAGTTCTGGAACCCTGAGGCAAATACGGAGTCATTGCCACTGTCAGTCTGGCATTCCAGTCGCCCAGATGGTGGATGAGGGATAATTTCAGGGCCTTCAGTTTGAAGCCCGATTGCCTGCGCAGATTATCGTTATCAAAACGGAACGAATTAAGAAGGTCCACAAAAAGATTGGTCTCTTGCCCCGGATAGAGCTGAGTCGGAAGATTAAAAAACGGCAGCTTCTGGAAATATTTGAAAACTACCGCGTTTTCAGAGCTGGTTGAAAAATCTAAATCAAGAAAATTGGTAATCTTGGTTTTTACTCCCAGGCTAAAGCTAAATTTGGAATTCGTATACCTTTGAAGATCAAAGGCAAGGGATGTATTAAGGGAAATTGAAAATGAAAGACGGTTTCCCCAGAGATCGTTTTGTGTAAAAGTTTTAACATAGCCGAGCTTGAATTCATTTGGATTCAGCGACTTATAGGGCATCTGGATCCACCCATTAGGCCCGCTATTCACGCTCCCATTGTAATTGTACCGGTAGGGTTGGGCGTAAATAGCCGAAAACGAAGCGGAAAGGCCCAAAGAAAGAGAAAGGCTGGACGTAAGAGTCGTATATTCATTTAGCACAGGATCAAAAACCACATACTGCTGGAAACTGCCCTGGCTGAACTTCAAGGTCTCGGTAAAATAGACCGGGTCGATTTTTCTTTTATCTTCTTCCAGGGGAAATGAAATACTGTTCCTCAGCGAGGTTTCAGTGATCCATGCCCTGAAAGTGGCATTTGCGGAGAGAACCGAATCTCTCGGAGGAAGCACCGCCGAAACTGATAAATTCTGGTTGTAATCCTTTATTTTGGCCGCCAAGTTGGCAGTTACCTGATGAGCGCCAATATCGGTCTTATTCCAATCCCCGGGAACCCATTCCCACGACACCCTGTTTCCGTTAGTATCAACGCTGGTTTTTCCCAACAACCCTCTCAGGCTGTACTGAAAACTGCTGGCGCTCCAAACAGAGTCAGATAGAAACGGCTTGAATGATGATGAAAAATCCCAGGAAGAAGTAAAATACGTTTCCTTATAGGCCCTGTTCAGCGCATCCCTGATCGCGCTTACGTTTGGAAATTCTTCTGCCTGCGGGTTAAGAAACATATAGTTCTGCAGGGAACCTGTACCCGTAAGCCGTAACGAAAAAGAGTAAGCGCCTCCCCCTGTGTGATTAATGCCAAAACCAAGGTTTCCATCACCTCGGAAACTGGAATAAACAGACGACACTTCTCCCCAATTGATATTCTCGCTCTCTTTCCAGTGAGACGCGCTAGACCGGAACTGCAATTCCGTCGCCGTGGTAGGCGCCAGCCGGTAATCTACGGAAAACTGCGCGCCCCCTATGGCAGGGAGACTGAATCTTTGACTTAATGCCGGGGGCGAAAAATCATAGACGCCCGAAACAGCTCTCGTATATACATCATTTGTTCCGTCTTCCGCGCTTTCCCACGGAGAAATTGGAAGATCCGGAAGAAGCGCGTCCCCGGGCGGCGGCTCTGTTTTACTCTCAGTCTGGCTTTTGGTAGTGTTCCCTGTTTTCAGCGGAGTACCGGCAACCGCGGCGCTGGCTGAAAAAATGGTAAAACGATTGGGAAAGAAAAAAGCCCTTCCGGGGTTGGGCGGAGAAGAGGGGCCGGAATATTTGCCGGAAGTTCTCTGACTGAAAAGCAGAGTACTGCCCAGGTTTGATATCGAAAAAGAGCTAACAAACGGTGCAAGATTGGTAACCGGAGGATTAAATGAGCCGGTCAGCTTCCACTCATAGGAATTTATACCTGTGGTAGTGGCAGTATCGGAATCAGTTACTCCTTCCCTTAGCATAGCAAGCCAGTCCAGAACTTCAGATCGCTGCATAAAATCACGATTCACATAGGGGTCTGAATAGTACGGAATCTGCAAAGAAAGCGAACCGTTATTAACATTAAAAGCAGTGCTTAAATCAATCCTGTATCTTAACGGTACTTCAAGGAATAAAAATCTTGACGAATTCCAGTTACTCTCACCGTCACGGTAACGAAACGGAGTATAATTCGCGCCGCTGAGATAAATATCCCTTGTCAAGCCAAGGCCCGCGGAAAGGCTGGTACTTTTGAACAATCCTTTGGCAGGCAGGGTAAGCTCCGTTCCCAGATAAGCGCCAAGATTCACATAGGCGTCAAAAAGAACCGAAAGCTGCGTCGCGCTGGGAGTTACAGTCTTTCCTCCAGAACTTCTAAGGAAAATGCCTTCTCTTACTTTTTCCCCGCTGTCGGAGTCACCCCCGAAAATCCTGGTGATTGAATTTTCTGACAATCCCGAAGACTTTGGCCTGCCAAGTAAGTACGTTGTGGTTTGCAAAAATGTCCCTTCCCTGGAACGGTAACCAAGTACGGGGTGAAAAACAATTTCATCCGCAGGGTAAAAGAAAACCGGAAGATACAGCAGGGGAATATTGCCGACTTTAAGAACGGCGTTCAGAATTGCCCAGTCATTTCCGGGAAGAAGCCATAGCTTTGAAGCGTGCAAAGACCAGAAAGCTTCTTCGTTTGCTGGATTGGTTATATCCGCGCCGGAAAGTATCGTAGCCCCTTCACTATTTCTGGAAATAACTGTCCCCGAAAACATGAATGTAGCTGATTTGCCTACGGTAGATTTTTGCGATGAACCGTCCATAAAAATACTTGACCAGTTATCAAGATTAACCGTAATGGACTCGCCTTTGAAAGTCTCAACAGTGGTTCCTTCCTCTTTGGTATACTCAACATTTCCTGTTGCAGTCATTACATTACGGGTACGGTTGTATAAAATCTCCCAGGCTTTGATCCTGTGTACGGTGGCCCCGTCTTTCAGGCTTATTATTACATCCCCTTTAAGCCTGGCGTACTCTTCGTCAACCACTTCAAGGGTAAAGTACTCTGTGGTCTTGGCGGACTCAATCGTAATGATCCGCTGCCCCGGCTGATAAGTGTTTGCCGGAGAGGGCAGCTTGTAATGCGAGCGGAGCCTTGAAGCAAGCTGTTCCCAGTTTCCAGCGTCGCTTAGGCCCAATTCCCTGCACCATGCCGCCAGCTCCAGAAGCGTGGATGTCCTTATATCCATTTCAATGTAGGAGACTTTTTCTTCTTCAGCTTCCGCAGTTTCATCAGTCACGGTTGCGGCTTGAGTTCCGTTGCTTTGGGGCAAAACAAAAAAAGCCGGAAAAAGGAGAAGCAAAATTAAAAGAAAAAACTTTTCTTTCATATCTACTTTTGCCGCGCCCCTTGCCTTGACGCGCCGACATTCGCGGGCTTTCTGCCGTGCCTGATTAAGTGTTCCCTGATGTAATTTCCCGTATACGAGCGTGAGTATTCGGATACTTTCTCAGGCGTCCCGGTGATTATCACTTCCCCGCCCCTGTCGCCTCCTTCGGGCCCCAGATCTATTATATAATCGGCCTGCAAAATCACGTCCAGGTTATGCTCGATCATCACCACCGTATTGCCCTGATCCACAAGGCGCTGGATCACTTCCATAAGCTGTTTCACGTCGGCGAAATGGAGGCCGGTTGTAGGTTCGTCAAGGATATAGAAGGTTTTACCTGTTGAGCGCTTGGAGAGTTCGAGGGCGAGTTTTACCCGTTGGGCTTCGCCCCCTGAAAGGGTAAGGGCGGACTGGCCCAGCTTCACGTAACCCAGGCCCACCGAAAGCAGGGTGTCCATTTTGCGGGCGATCTGGGGAATGGGCGCGAAAAATTCCGCCGCTTCTTCTATGGTCATATCCAAAACATCGGCTATGCTTTTACCCTTGTAGTGGATGTCCAGAGTCTCCCTGTTAAAGCGCCTGCCGTGGCAGACGTCGCAGGTGATGTACACGTCGGGCAAAAAATTCATTTCGATTTTTATGGTTCCGTCACCCTCGCAGTTTTCGCATCTGCCCCCGCGGACATTAAAAGAGAAACGCCCAGGCTTGTAGCCGCGCATCTTTGAATCGGGAAGATTCGCGAAGAGATCCCTTATGGCTGTGAACCCCCCGACGTAGGTTATCGGATTTGAACGCGGGGTACGGCCGATGGGGCTTTGATCGATGTCAATTACCTTGTCGATGTGCTCATCCCCCTCCAGCTTTTTGTACTGCCCTTCCGCGTAGTTGGAGCCAAGCATCCTGTTGTAAAGAGCGGGAAACAGCACATCCGAAAGCAGAGTGGACTTGCCCGAGCCTGAAACCCCGGTGATACAGGTAAAAACGCCCAGGGGAATTTCCACGTCGATATTTTTTAGATTATGTTCCGACACACCCGTTAGGCGCAAACTCAAGCCGTTTCCTTCCCTTCGTTTTTTTGGAATCTCCATTTTAAGCGCGCCTGAAAGAAATTGGCCTGTAAGACTTTCTTCCACTTTCATCACCTCGGAAGGCTTACCCTGGGCTACTACCCTCCCCCCGTGGACTCCGGCGCCGGGACCAAGGTCAACGATATGATCCGCTGTGCGCAGGGTTTGCTCGTCATGCTCCACAACTATAAGGGTGTTCCCTATATCCCGCAGGTGAAGCAAGGTATCAATAAGCCGCTGGTTGTCCCTCTGGTGAAGGCCGATTGAAGGCTCGTCGAGAATGTAAAGAACGCCCACAAGGCTTGAACCTATCTGCGTGGCAAGCCTTATGCGCTGGGCTTCCCCGCCTGAAAGCGTGGCGGCCTTTCGCTCAAGTGTAAGATAATCCAGGCCCACGTTCTTCATAAAGCCAAGCCTGGCGTTTATTTCTTTTAAAATTTGGCGGGCGATTGTTTTCTCGGTTTTATTTATCTTCAATGTTTCAAAAAACTTCAGCGTGTCCGTTACCGAAAGTCCCGTCAAATCCCAGATGCTCCTACCCCCGACAGTTACCGCCAGAACTTCGGCCTTCAGCCTCTTTCCCCCACATTCCTCGCAGGGTTTCTGGCTCATAAACTTTTCAAGCCAGTCCTTGATCCCCGGAGAGCTGGTTTCCATGTACCGCCTTTTAAGGTCCTCAAGCACGCCCGGGAATCTGGTATTGTAATCAAAATGGGAAGTTCCCTCGCGGTTTTTATAGTGAACTTCCAGATCATCGTCGCTGCCGTAGAACATGGCGTTCAACCCTTTTTTGGGAATGTCTTTTAGAGGCGTATCCAGGCTGAATTTAAAATGCCGCGCTATGCTTTCAAAGCGGCTGCGGTACCAGGCGGAATCGGGATTGTAGGGCAGCAATCCGCCCTCGTTAAACGAAAGGGATGGATTTGGCATGATAAGAGAAGGATCGAATTCCATTTTTATGCCAAGGCCTGAACAGGCGGGACAAGCGCCAAAGGGATTGTTAAACGAGAAGAGCCTTGGCTGCAGCTCCGGTATCGAGACGCCGCAGTCCGGGCAGGCGTTCTTCTGGCTGAAAAAATGCTCGGTAACCGGGCCTTCAGCTTCCTGGCATAAAACAAGCATTACCCCGTCCGCCGCCTGCAAAGCCGCCTCGCATGACTCGGCCAGGCGCTGCCTTATACCGGTTCCAATGACCAGGCGATCCACCACTATCTCAATTGTATGCTTCTTCTGCTTGTCCAGGCTTATCTTTTCGTCCAGGTTCACAGGCACTCCGTCAATCCTTGCCCGCGCAAACCCGGCTTTTTTAGCGTCTTCGATTATCTTCTGGTGTTCACCCTTCTTGCCGCGGATAACCGGTGCTAAAAGTTGAATCCGGCTTCCTTCCTTCATCTGCAAAATGGTTTCTATAATTTGATCGATAGGCTGTTCCCGAATCTCCTTGCCGCAAACCGGGCAATGGGGAACGCCTATCCTCGCAAAAAGCAGGCGGTAGTAATCGTAAATTTCCGTAACGGTTCCCACGATTGACCGGGGGTTGCGGTGGGTTGTTTTCTGCTCAATGGAAATAGCAGGGGAAAGCCCTTCAATGTAATCCAGATCGGGCTTGTCCATACGCCCCAAAAACTGCCGCGCATAGGCGGAAAGGCTCTCCACATAGCGCCGCTGGCCCTCGGCAAAAATGGTATCGAAAGCCAGGGAGCTCTTCCCCGAGCCGGAAAGCCCCGAGACGACAATAAGCTTGTCCCTGGGCAGCTCCAAATCGATGTTCTTTAGGTTGTGCTCTCTGGCGCCCTTGATGATAAGCTTATCCATATTAAGGGAAGAATAGCTTTAATGGGGGTTATTTTCAAGGGAACGAAAATGCCCTGGAATATGGCTCATTTCTACTGAACGCCGACACGTGTTTCCCTGACACGTGTTTCCATGAGCCGTTGACATTTTTTTTGTATTTTGATACTTTTTTAGTACATTCCCCTGTAGCTCAGCTGGCAGAGCAAGTGGCTGTTAACCACTGGGTCCGTGGTTCGAACCCGCGCGGGGGAGCTAAAGCCTGTTTTCGGACAGGCTTTTTTGTTGTAACTCCTTATAATATAAGGAGTTAGCAAACTTGCAAGGCGGCCTTAACGAAGCGTGGTCTGGCATACTACCACTAGCGGAAGGGATACTGGAGCCATTGATGAACCTGAAGTTTTCCCGCCCTCCTGCGGAAAAGATCGATGCCCATGTCCCGCTTGGAAAAACCAGCCTGAAAGAAATCTTATGTTGCGAGTATGAACGTAAAATGAGCAACGATTATGTTGTACGTTTCGAAAAATGTTTGTTTCAAAATGTCGCGTAACAAAAGGGGACATTTCTACTGAACGCTGACATCTGCCGACTGTTTCCTTGACAATTATAAATTTGCTTATTACCATAGTATAATATTGAAAAGGAAGCAAATGCATAATGCCTACCGATGAGATATTCAGTATAGAGCATTTTTTGGATAAAAATGTAGATATTTCAACTCATTTTTATAATCAGTTAACCGATATGGAAGAAACTTGTAAAAGCCATATAGAAGCCTATACCAAACGGGCTTCTTTTTATAAGGGAATAGACAATTTCTTTGGTTATGCCGCGTTTATTATGCTCTTTTTTTCCGTATTCTTAACCTTTGCAAATTCTCACATACTAATAACAATTATATTAAATTTATTATCAATGATTGCAACATCTATAATAGTATTTTTCAAACCTTCATTTAATTTTTATGATAATAAGGCATTTGTAGCAGAATTGCGTGCAATAGCCCGGAGCATTAGAAATATTAAATACGAAATACGATATCGCGGAACTGATTATTTAATACCAAAGATTAAATCGTTAAACGACGAATTGACCAGCCAACTTTATAGATTGGATACTTTATCAAGAAAGGCCTACATAGAAGAGGATAGAAATGAAAAAAGGAAGCACAAGGAGGAAGTTAATAATGGAACAAAGACGTGAAGGGACAACATATTTTGATTATTATCTAAAAAATAAACATTCGAATGAAACCCTTGATAACAAACAAAACGAGTCCCCTGTCATTATCTCTCCTACAGATATCAAAAACATCAAGTCTCATCAACGGAATTGGAAAATTACTTCGATGCATCTTGGTTATTTGGAACGAATAGCTAGGGTTCATTATGAAGTTGGAAAGATAACAGGAGTTGAATATGATAAATGGATTAAAAGTTCACAAAACAACAACTTTGATGATCCAACTACCTATTATGAGCCAATAGCTTCTTCTGTCTACGCATCATCCGAGATTGAAGGTGAAGCCATTCATATAAAAGACATGAAACTGGCTCTGGTTGGTGATCCTATGGAAGATGACGCTGAACATAAAGATGAATACAGTCAGAGACGAAAATGCGTACGGGCCATTTACAACACATACCTGTATGCGATATTCAAAAAGAAATTTCCTTTAGAGGGTGGCGATGTACTTAATCCTGATTTTATTCAAGATCTGCATAGACGTATGTTTTCCGAAGTAAAACCGGAGACAGCCGGAAAAATAAAAACGAAAATTACCCAGATAACAAGAGATGATAAACCTGTCTTGATTACATTACCGCCGGATAAAACACCTGAATATCTTGATGAGATCTGTAAAACCTTAACAGAGAAATTCAGATTAGCGGACGATGCCGGGATTTACAGTAAAATAATCGCGATCGCGGAATTTATTGTTGATTTTTTGGCTATTCATCCATTTCTGGATGGTAATGGAAGGACTGCCAGACTATTATCAACATTCTTGTTGGAAAAAGCGAATTTTCATTTTGCCAGATTTGATTCTCTGGATAAAATAATCCTGGAAAGAAGGTCTGACTATTACGACGCGCTTAACACAAGCCAAAAAAACTGGGGTACGGTCGATGAAGATTTAACCCCTTGGATACAATTCTACATTAAAGCAATCTATACTCAATATACCAATACGAGGCAGAGGATAATTGAAAGATTTGCTCAAGAATAATTTTGGTTAATCATTTGTTAATCGGGCAATTTCATGTACATCGCCAGTTCACGTTCCGGAAACAGCTCAGGATGAAATATGGAAACCATATCCTCGAATTTCTCAACTACTTTCGCGTTGTTCATATAATAACCCAGATCATAGACATAGATATTGTTGTTTTTGAACGCTCGGAATTCCGCCATTAACGGCTCTGTTTCCAGGAGAAAAACTTTATCCGGGCAGTATTGCGGCGAACTGCCGTAAATGATGATGTCCGAGTCCCTGCATCGCTTAAGAAATTCTTCCATTGAAATCGTAACGCTGCCTGTGCCTTCAAGACTCTTAAGCGCGTAGGCGCCGCCGGCCCTTTCAATTTGCAGAGCCAAAGTTGAGTCTCCAGCCTGCGTATAAACATTCCCGCCCCAGATAACCCCGTATGCCACGGTCGGTCTATTTGAAGTAAGACTGGCTTTTTCATACAGCTCATCCAAACGCGCCAGCTTGCTCTCGAAAATGCGATCCGATTCTTCGTCAAGGTTAAAGAACGCGGCAAAAAATTTAATCCACTCCAGATATGCGGCATTTCCCTCTTCCCTCCACTCAAGCAAAGTCGCGTGCTTAATGTTTACCTCATCCAGCAAATTGCGGAGTCGCATATCGGAATCATCATTACCGCCTGTAAACACGAAGCCGGATCCGGTTTTAATGACCTCTTCTATGTCGCCGACAGCCGTCAGACTGTGGTTTATGTAGCGAGTTGTGCCGTTTTTGAATCGCTCAAGTATTTGAGGGGTAGTCCAATCCTCTTCCGGGGAACATACAGCTGTAACAGAATCGTAAAGCGAATCGATCTCCAGCGCGCCCAGAAGCCCGACATATGTCGTTGAAGTGTACAGCGCGCTCGTAATCGGCGTCTCAACCAATACAGCGTTGCTATAACCTGATGGAGCGGTTACACCTTTAGGTACCAAAAGGAGCTTGTTCCTGTCGGAATCGGTTACAAGTTTTACTCCGTTTCCCAAATAATCAATATTGAAATTCTGCGCATACTTGATGCCAAGCTCAGGTTTTGCTCCGGACAAGACAGCCGGGGAAATTGCCGGTGTGTTATCTTTTGTACAACCTAAGAAAATTAACCCTACCAGTAAAACTACCGGCAATACCGATATTATTTTTTCTTTCATAGTAACGCTCCTGAATTATTATATTTCTCAATCCGCTCTTGCAACTGCCCTGCCGATGTAACACCGATCACTTTCGATTCTTTGCCGTACAACCGCTCTATTTCTTCCGGCGAACGCATACTAAATACGGGCTTTAAGCCTGCCGCGGAATTCAGCATCTCAATGTTGCAGCGGTTGTATGCGCCAACCGGGAAGTTGGTATCAACAACAAACGCGGCGTTACGCATATAGGCTCTGGCGGCGGAACGGCTTGCTTCGGACACGGGCTCAAAACTCCGTTCTGAAATTACCGTGAGCTTCATCGATTCCGCTATGAAGCAGTCTATGTCGTTTTCATGTAATACTCCGGTCGCGATGCCGTAGCCCATCCGCGATAAAAGCCTGAATACCGGAGTGCCGGTGCCCGCCCCGGAAACTACAAACACCTCAGGAGCTTTGTCGTTGCATATTTCCAGACTGCCCATGACCGAATTGAATACCGCGCCTTCAATGCCATACAAATCGCCAATTGTGTCTTTTCCAATAATGTCTTCGGGACGCCCCTGGGCCTCAACCTTACCGTCTTTGATCAGCAATACGAATTGACAGTTCTTCACGGCTATATCAAGGTCGTGCAGGGCAAGAATTACAGTCACACCGTTAATTGCCGAAAGCCGGTTAAGTATGCGGAGTATCTCTACTTTGTGTTTAATGTCCAAATGGCTGGTAGGCTCATCGAGTATAATTAACTCCGGTTCCTGAGCCAGCGCTCTGGCAATCAGGATCTTTTGTTTTTCGCCGTCGCTGAGGCTTGAAAAATCCCTTTCCGCGAGTTCTGCCGCGCCGACAATTTGCATACATTCCCGCACAATACGATGATCGTCCGCATTGAGCCTGCCAAAAAAACCGGTGTATGGAATCCTGCCCATCGAAACAATTTCATAAGCGGAAGTCATATTCACGTTCAGCGATTCTGTCAGTACCACCGCCATTTGCTTTGCAAGGTCATTGGGCTTTATCGAGCGAATGTCGTTACTGCCAATGTAAACAGCGCCGCCGACAGGAGCTAACATTCCAGCTAAGGTTCTGAGTATCGTTGACTTACCCGCTCCGTTGGGACCGATTAGGCAGATGACCTGACCTTTCAGGGCGTTTATTTCCACACCGCTGACAACGATCTTCCTGTCGTAACCAACGTCCAGGCCATGAGCGCTTATTACTCCGGTCATAACTTCTCCTTACGCGTCAGCAGGAAAACAACAATAGGCGCGCCGATTATGGCGGTAACCGCGCTTAAGGGCAATTCCTTTGGCGACAATATATTCCTGGCGGTAAAATCGCAGAGGCTTGCCATAAAAGCGCCTCCGAGGATTGCGCCCGGGATGAGAATCCTGCTGTCTGAAGTCCGGAACACTATCCGGCATATATGCGGCACAGCCAGCCCTACAAAGGATATGGGACCGGCGAAAGCGGTTACCGCGGCGGTTAAGACGCTTGAAAGAAAAATCAGGCCGTACCGCGCAGCCTTTACGTTAACGCCCATGCTCATGGCGTATCTGTCTCCCATGCTCAGGGCGTTTAACGGCTTAGCCATCAGAAACGAACAAAGCAGCGCAGGGCCTATAATAGCGTACATTATCTTTAGGTGCGTCCAGGTGAATCCCGCGAAACTGCCCATGTTCCACATGGCGAAGTTGGCAATGCGCTCGCGATCGGCAAACGCGCTCAAAACGCTTACCGTCGCGCCGCACAGATAGCCCGCCATCAAGCCTATGATCAACAGAGTGATGATGTTTCTGACTTTAGTAGCTGCAACAATCACAATAAGCATAATAACGGATGCCCCGACAAACGCCCCGATAAACATAAAAACAGGCGTTATGCGCTGAAAGCCGAAGCTAAAGCCGCCGATCAATACCAATCCCACGAACAGCGACGAGCCGGACGAGATCCCCAATACATAAGGTTCTACAATCGGGTTGGAAAAATACGTTTGCAGTAAAAAACCCGCTACCGCCAGGGCGGCCCCGCCGCAAATGCCCGCAAGCGCCCTGGGAAGGCGTATACGCTGAACGATTAAGTAATTGGTTTCGATTTGCCCGATTTTACCGAGCGTGATTTGAATAATATCCCGTATGGGAATATTTGCCGAACCGTTGCTTACATTTAACAGAAATATCAGGAGTACGCCCGCTGCAAATATGAGGAACCACATAGCGGTAATGAATTTCTTTTTTGATACCGACATGCTAACCGTATCCTTGCTCATTTTGCCTCCTGATACTGCATTCGAATTCCCAGTGTCAAAGTAATTCCCGGCATTGGATAATCGTAGAATGATTGGTAAGACGTATTGAGGATATTTCTTGCCACGCCAAACAGGGTAAAGCTCTTTCCGATTTTCTGTCCGATTTTTTGGTTGATATTAGCGTTAAGCAGGAAATGTGGCTGTAATTCTACAAGGTTGGGCCTGTCCTGGTAACGCAGGCTTTCATACTGCCCCGAGATCAATAGAGAACCGGTTTCCCAGAGGATATCAAGGGAAGCGCCGATGGTGTGCATGGGATTATAGGGTATCCTTTTATCGGAAGCAAAATCATAACCGAAGCTCAACAGGTAGCTTAAAAGGTACTGGTACGTTACCGAGGGGGTGATTTTTTTTACCGGCCCCAGCGAAACAGGTATGTCAAAGTTGAGCTTGTTCTCGAGGCCGAAGAAAACCGCCTCGCCAACGTTTTCAGGGCGCCAGATTCCTCCGCTACCCGGATACCAGTGGATCGAATCCTTTAACCATTGGGTAAAGAACGTACTGTCCAGTGTGAACAGATCTCTATAACGCCAGGATAAACCAAGATCCCCTCCCCAGCCGTCTTCGGGGCGCAGGTCAGGGTTTCCCGCGGTACCGCCGCCTGCGGCGTTGCCCTCTTCCCAATAGAGATCCTGAAAGTCGGGGTACTTAAAACTTCGGAAATAGTTGTTTTTTATGGAAATTGAATCATTGACGTTCCAGAGAAAGCCGAGTTTTGGAACCGGCGTAATGCCCCCCTGACTGCCGCCTGAAAGCGCGATTTTTATAGAAGGGATAATGAGAAAAGGCTTCCAGGGTTTGTACTCTGCGGTCATGTAGACACCGCCGGAGTGCCGGTTCCGATTGCCGACTTCCGTAGAATCCAGAAAAGCAAATTGATAATCCAAACCGCTTCTAAGTACCAACAGTTCTCCCGGATACCAGTTCCAGCGGTTTACCGCCGTGATGTTCTGCTGATCGTGACGCGATAATTCACCCACCGGCGAAGTGTAATCACTCCGCAAAAAATACCAGCCAAGGGAGGCTTCCATTGCGAGATCGTCATGCCAAGCCCGTGGCATATCAACCATTACGTTGCCGCGCACGGAAAGATCTTTCTGGTTGCCAACATTGCTTGAAAAGCCTGAACCGGGGATATTTTTATCGCCGTAATAGAAATTGGCTGACGCGATAAATTTTGTCAGATCAGGCAGTTCCCACACGGCGGAAGTCCCCGCTCCGGTGTCCCACACTTCGTTGTTGTCCTTGCGGCGGGTGTAATTGTAGTTATCCGTGAATAAAAAATGATTATCCACGCGGTTTGCGAACGCGTTGGCGGAAAACGAAAAATCATTTCCCCCGTATCCGGCTGAAACGGCAAGGTTCTGTGTGTCCAGCAGATCTTCCCAATGGGGCCCCTGGGTTTCACCGTTACGATCCCGATACTCGCCCGGCAGGACGGAAGTGTTGGAAAGGGAAGCGCCGAGCCGCAGCCCTGGCTTCTGTTTCCTGACGGTGATGATGTTAATTACTCCGCCCATCGCGCCTGACACGTTGTACTTGGTATCGGAACCGCCGTAAATTACTTCGATACGCTGAACTGAATTAAGATCAATCTGCTCAATATTGAACCCGCTGTCCATGGAAGAATTTACCGGCGCACCGTCTATGAGAAACGCTAACCGTTTTGAATCAAGGCCCCGTAAATTAAGCAAGGTCGTGTTCCCGTAGGTTCCGTAGCGGGTAATGTTCAGGCCGAGTGTTTCCTGCAGCAGTGCCGCGAGATCCGCGGCGTTACGGCGCTCAATTTCATCTTTGTCAATGACCGCAATTTGTTGGCTCGTTTCGGGGGTTCCCACTATGGTCAGGCTTCCTTCCTGTTCCATAAAAAAAACATCGTCGTAATAAAATTCATCGAACCAATAGTCTTCATCCGAATCCTGTGAGAAGAGAGGGAACAAGGAGAAGAAGAACATCAACGACAACAAAGCCAGAAAATTTTTCCTGGCTTTGTGGATAATTAGAAGCATTTACTTATTATACCCCGAACCCCAATACGTAACATGAGTTCCAACATTATCAACGTTAAATGTTCTTTTTGCCTCAGCAAGTATGTCCTTTACAATTGTAGCATATGATGCGTCAACGGCGTTCGCTAAAAACACATGAGAGGTGGTATAATCCTTATAATAAACACCAATGAATTTGCCTGAAGTGATACCTGCCGAGCTTGATGCAATTTGTATAAGTAAAACACCCGCGCCTTGCGGAAAATCAACAGCTTCTCTGATATTACCTTTAATATTTTCTCCAGGGTACTCCGGACTGAAAGACGCTGTGTAATATTCAAAGGAAGAATTGGTAATTTTATAACCGCTGCCATAAGCGTCACTCCATTCACCTAGAGGAATAAAACCGGTATTTGCGCTACCTCCATCTGTATCACAACTAACGAACAAAAGGCCTGTTGATAAAAACAGGGCAAGAGTCAGGAAGGCGGCTTTCCTTAGGAAAGCGGCTTTCTTTAAGAAAGCTTCTCTTTTTAAGAACGGCTTGTTATTTAGAGATGAAAACATGGAAACTCCTTTCCGAAGAAAACACACAAAGAGTCGTTTTAAGTAAGTTAAGACGGCCTTTTTTCTGGCTTTTCCTCGAAGCTAAGAAAAAGATGATTGACCCTCAAGGGCCATCGTATACCAAAGTCTCCTGGCTTATGGGCTGCGTCTTTTATGGCGCATCATCCGCTGACCTTCCCAGTTTCCCAGTGGTCGTTTGTTTCTTAGCGGGATATTCCCAGTTACAGTTACGGGATAGCGGAGGATTGGGAACTAAAGTCCCTTGAACTTTTAGTTCCGCACCTCACTTCCTTTGAAATATACAAATTAATTAATGGGGTATTCTATTCAGTTTGTCAATAGCGCACATTGCCAGCTGTCAGCGTAAAAGAAACCTTTGACCTCTTTTTATATATTTTTCTATTTAATCGGAAGCAAAGCGGACAGATAGCTTTTCATAAGAAGTGAGTATTCCTCATTTATCTTCCGCTCCGCATAGGCATAAGCGCGGTTATCGGCTTCTTCCTGAGAGGTGTGTCCTTCGCGGCTGTTGAAATCATAGGGCAGTAAAACGATTCCGGTTTTGGTCTCTTTAAGATCAGCTTTAAGCTCAATGCGCGTAAACTTATACGTATTGTTGGCAATAACAACAGGCGCGGCAGTAATGTAAACGTCAAGCAAATACGGCGGATTGCTACCTCCGCTGGTGAATCCCAGATCGGAAAGCGCCTTGGCAAACGCCCCCTGAATTCTTCCAGCCTTGTCGTTGTGTACGCTTACTCCGACCGGAATCGCCTTGTTGATATTAGCCGCTTCAAGGCGGTAATCATCCCCTCGCTTAAAAGCCGGTACGGCCTCGTCGATAACCGAAAGCAGATTCACGTAGGTGATTGTCATGTCGGCAACTGTAGCGGCAAATTGATAACGCGCAAATCCGTTAAGGGTGTTTTTTTCTTCAGGCGGAATATTGGTAAGCTTTTCTATCATTGCCTGGTTTGACATGACTATGCTTGAATAAATCTCGCGGGCCTTTGCCTTGTTCAAAACGGCCGAGGCGTGAAAATTTCTCCCGTCGTCCCATCTGTCAAGAATCTCGGCTCCTATGAGAGAAGCCATTCCCGTTGAAGTTGTTATAGCAGTATCGACAGCCGTATTTTCCGACCAGCTGGCGGTAACGCCGTTTTTCACAGCTTCCCGATAGGATGAGGATACCTTTTCATCGACTTGTATGTTCTGTCCGAATACGGCAACAAGATTTCCCAAAGCGCTTTTCTCCGCCATTTCACGGGAACCGGCGCTGCCTACCACGGCGACATATGTCTGCCTGTCGTATTTAATGTAAGGATCGCGAACCCAGGACGGCTCGGCGCTTATGCCGCTTGTGTTTCTTAAACCGCTTGTAACGTTGCCGGTAGTAGCGGTAGTTGTGGCGCAGGATGAGAACAGCAGAGTAAAGCTAAAAAGGCTCAACAAAAACAGCGACGCTTTTTTTCCAGGCATACTTAACCCCAACACTTAGCGGTTCTTGAACCGCAAGACACGATATGAACGGGTGTCTTCAACACGGTAAAGGTTAACCCACCCGGCTACATTGGCGATTCGCTGTTCAGGGCTGGGATGAGCGGCGTTGAATTCTTCTTTTTGAGACGGCTGAACCTGCTGCAATAACTTGAGCATTTCCACAAGCGCTCCGGGATAGTAGCCTGCCGCCGCAAGCAGCGCTGCGGCTTCTCTGTCCGCCTCAAATTCCTGCGCCTGCGTATAGCCGTTCTTAAATAACACGTCGATAACGGCGGAAACGGAATTGCGAAAACTCATCAACCGCATTGCGGCTTCGTTGTTGCCTGATAAATCCCTCGCCTTTTTCGCCAGCGCCGCCATTTCATCGTTCAACCTGAAATCATTGATATTATTGATACTGTGCTTCAACATAACGTGGGCAAGCTCGTGGGCTATTACCGCGGCAAGCATGTCCTCAGAAGCCGCCATTTCCACAAGATAGCGTGTAACAAAAATGTGGCCCCCAGGGCTTGAAAAGGCGTTAAATTCCTGGCTGTCAAGGATAAGTACCGAATAACCTTTGAATATTACCGGCTGGACGGAATTAATCACAATGGTTTGGCAAATCCGGTTAAGGTAACGGGTAAGTTCAGGGTTGGCGGTGTACGGTTTATAGGCAGCCAGAATGTTAGCCGCTACAGCCCTCCCAAGATAGTATTCGTCTTCGGGAGTTAATTCTTCCTGGCTAAAGGCCCTGTCCATAGCAGATAACGCGTCGTCAAAGGAACCCTGAGTTTCACGCGACCCCTGGGCTTCAAGAAGCGTTACCTGCAATAAAACAATTAAGCCAACGATAATTAGCGAAAGTTTTCTCATTCATTGCCCTTTGCAAGATGGCCTTCGCCGATAAATTCAGAAAGCTCTTCTGCGCCAATAAGCGTGTTCTCCATCATATCCACAACCGAATAATCCAGGCCGCTTTCCCTGTATTCCGTCTCCAGCTCATAAGAAAAACCTTTTCCGGCAAGGGCGACTTCCGTGGCCGTAGCGTTGCTGCCTGACGGGACGATCTTCTTTACGCTAAGGCTTGAACTAAGAACCCAGCCTGTAATTGCGCCGGATCTGACTTGAGTCCACTTGCCCCCTTCGCGGACTAGTGTTACCGCATCGCCCAACAACAGGCTTCCCAAATCTTTCGCGAAAAAAGACGGTGACTCTTTTATCGGCGCTTTCTGTACAGCCACATAACGCCTGATTCCCTCAGCCTGCGAAAAAACTAAACTGGAAGAAAAAAAATGTATTGCTAATAACAGTAAAGCCCGCTTCATATTTCCATCTCATTACCCGCAACAGCTAAAGTCCAGACAGCCTGGGTAGCAGGGTCTATCCAGATTTCAAGAACTAGAAAATGCTCCAAATGTCCTTCGCTTAACTGGTAGATTAAGGAAGTGTTTTGGTATCCAACAGAAGTATCTTTTGTTGTTACAACGGTTGACAATCTGGAAACAATATCAGCGGCTGCGGCATCGCAGGATCTTTCAAAAGTATCCCTGAAGCGGGACAGCCTTCCCGAATAGCCTATACCGGCGATTAGGCCGTTGATGTCTCCGGGTGGGTTTGAAATCCAGTCAGGGCGGCCGCCAAGGTTTCTGGTGAAATTGTAACTTATGCTTTTCGGGAATAGAGCCGCAAAGTTAAAGCGGATCATAATTCCGCGATCAACAGCCATGAGATCCCGATCCTCGTTAAAAACAAGTTTGTCCTTGTACTTTTCCAGTTCTCTGTCATATTCCAGATTGATTTCTGATCCTGTGTAATAATCAAAGAAATTAGCTCCGATGTTTTGGACAGTTTCAAAACTCACCCGGACACCGTTATACATGGCGGCTTTTCTCGCGGCGTCTTCACGGGCCAGTTCAATTTCTGTTTCCCGTTTGCTTTGCCTGCCGGATACGCCGATGATAGTCAGCGTACCCGGTCCTGGCAGAGTTACCAAAAAACTACTATCAAGGGCTTGCTGGGGCTTTGCTCCCGAATTAGCCGCTCCTGAACTAGCGCAAGCGCATAAAGCCAGCGCGGCAAAAACAAGCGTCAGGCTTTTTACCACCCTTCTTTTTTAGCCTGATCAAACGCTTCGTTCATACGCTTCTCGGCGTCAAAAGAGGCCATTGCCGGAACCGTAAGCCTGGCGGCGGCCTGGGCCTGGTTGATTTCTTTGACTACGTTTGCCTTGCTTAAGTACATGACGCACCACCACTGGCCGTCACTGTCGGGTTCCTCAAACTGAATGACCGCGCCTGAGAGGTCGGATTTGGAAAGCGTTACGGTGATGTTTTCCTGAAACGCAATAGCCGCCTGCGGGTCAACCTCGCTTGAGGCTGTATAATCCCGCACCATATTCTTCACTAAGGAATCCATAGTATTGGAAATTTCCGCGCGTGCGCGTGTAGCGGCAATGTTTCTTGACTGGGCAACCGTGCCCATTTTGGCGTTGCCGATGCCAACCAGTACGTCTTCAGGCGCGTTTCTCCTGGCGTTCGCGACATTTGGCGGCATTCCGCTTGAAGCCGGGGGTTTGGAAGCGCAGGCTGCAATGACTAATACCGCACACAACGGCAAAATTAATGCAAAAATCTTTTTCATAAATCACTCCTCAAAAAGGTATCGTTTTAAAACTTAATCGTTACACCGGCGTTCACATATTGTAAACTACTGTAGTTAACCTCAAGATACGCACCTATAAGGTTTGTGAAAAAATACCGCGCGCCTACGCCAGCGCTATAAAGGAAGAATGGTGCAGGTTCATAAGAAGCCTCGTAACCGCCTTCCGCCTTTACGCTTTGCAGAACATAGCCGACAGTACCTCCGACATAGGTATCTAATCTATCCAATAAATTAATATGGTACATAGCCCGTCCGCCAATACCGATATTCGAGTATGATATAGTCATAAAGCCGAGGTTCCACTTCCATACAGTGTATGTCACGCTTGCGCCAACCGTTATTGGCAAATCAATAGGCAATTTATAATCTATGCTTCCCGATATGGGCAGTATACCCAAATTATAGCCCTGGGTCGGACCAAAACCGATACCTGCATTAATAAAAAGTTTGTTGTCGGCGACAGCCGGCGAGTATTGCGCGAAAACCCCACCCGTGGTAAGAACCGCGAGAACCAAAACAAAAAAATATTTCTTTATCGTGTTTTTCATATAAAACACTCCTTATGTAAGTATTCATGTTGGATACACCGCCCGTTTTCAGGCGGGCAATCACTAAGATTAACCCGCCCTCAAAGGCAGAAGCAATTCTGCAACGCAGAATTGCTTTATAAAAAAACTGGTAAATAACAGGAGGGATAAATACCAGTCCTTTATCCATGCAATAAGATGTAACGTATTATGGTTAGCGGAAAGTCTCGCGTTCCATAAGCAGAATATTTCCGGTTTCTACATTAATAGCCCTGACTGCGAGGGTATTGGTTGTACTGGTCTTGTTCACGTTGCCGGTTATTACAATACTTACCCCTGCCATACGTCCGATTGAAACAGCGTCAGAATCGCTTACATTTCCGGATAGCTGGAAATTTTGTTCCTTCATTACCGCATCAACCGAACTCCTGTTCGCGACCTTGAATCGTCCTGAATTGACAAGCGCGTATTCAAGCTCGCTAATTACATACGATGATTCATTTGGATCATTGGATTCAACACTTAAAATAGCGAGACCTACCCCATTCGGTAATGTACCAACCATTTTTTTACTGATCGTATCAGTTGCACTTTTTATCCCTCTGGCTTCATTAAATGAATGTAACGCTTCTGAAGTTACAACATTTCCCAGGAGACCAGTTGGCATGAGAGCACAGCCGGTAACCGTCATTCCGAATGTAAGTACCGCTGCCAACATTAACCATAAGAACAAACTACTTTTCTTCATTTGAAGAACTCCTTATTATGGAGATGGGGACAGGGTTTAGGCATTAAGTTTCGGACGGTCAACGTTGCCACGATCCACCGCCTGAAACTTCTATTCTCTGTCCCTTTTCCCAAACTCCACTTTGATGTCCTGCCCATACAGACAGGCAATAAACAGCCGAATCAGCCTTTTGAGACCTCTCGGCGATTATTACACTTACTCACTTTACGCCATTAAACGTTAGGTTATTAAAAAGAGCGGAACCGCTATGGGTGTAAGAGGCGGTTTTAGAACTGCCTTTTTTGTAAATAAAATATTCTGGGGCTTGTTTCCAATATTTCGTCTGGGTATCAACTACCTCGGAGTAGAGATAAACCCAAGAGCCGTCGAGTATACCCTTATTGTCTGGATCAGCGGTATAACTCTCCGCAACATGGATTCTACCGCTCATATCCCCAGTATCCTTCTCTGATCCTCCTGTATCTCGATACTTAATATGTAATTTAGCTACAATCAAGGCACCAACTGGGACATTCAGAGAAAATTTCCCTATTTCTCCTTTTCCCTCGTCATATATGGCATCATTCGGCAGAAAATAGGCACGAATCGTTGCTTCACCACTCAAAGTTACTGTTGTTATCCTGCTTTTAGAGTTACCGAATTTTGCCTTACCTCCTCCACCCATCTCGGCCCAGCAAACAAACCTGTTGCCAGTGGTGGGTCTTGCCTCTATAGTGATCGATGTGTTTGCGGGATAATTATCGTTATCTTGAACAATGGTACCCCATGATGTCGGGTATCGCTCGAAGGTTAGTTTATATGTAATCAGTTCAAAGTTAGCTCTAATCGTTACGTCACCATGCAAGGTAACCGTTGTAACTCGGTTGGTAGCGCTGGTGAAATCCGCATCTGCTTTGACGCCTTTCACTACCTCCCAATTTTTAAATGTATAACCGCTGTTAGGGGTAGCGCTTATATTAACCACTTCTCCTGGGGCAATGCCCGACTTTGAGGTTAAGCTAATGGTTCCGCCGGCAACTATATTCCGATCAACCGTCAGCGTAATGTTAGGTTGAAAGTTAGCTCTAATAGTTGCGTCTGACTTCAAGGCAACCGTTGTTTCTTCGTTGTTAGCGTTGCCTAATGTCACAGTGCCTTTTACAACCTCCCATTTAGTAAACTTGTAGCCCTTTTCAGGTTCTACCTTTATAGTGATCGCCGTTCCAGGTGAAATATTCGATATGGGGGATTTCGGGGTAACTGTTCCGCTGTCTTTCGGGTTTATGTTGACTGCTAATGTATAAGTAGTAAGATCTATCCACTTGGCATAAACGGTCATGCTGCCTGTTATACTTGTCGTCGGTGTAAAGTCTGTTCCTTTGCCGTCGGCAGCCGTGTTCCAGCCAACGAAGGTATACCCTGGCCTTGTCGGCGGTGCGGGTAATACGCCAACACTTGCCTTAAGGTTTACCAGTTTTGCCTGCGGGTTAGCTTCGGTGCTGCCTTTATCGGTGTTATTTTTATCAAATGTAACCGTAACAGTTTCCGCCGGAGGAAGATTACTAAGGAAAGAGGTATCTATTTCGAAACTTGTTGCGTCGCTTTTCTTGAAATCAGCCGTCTCAGAATAATCCAGCTGCCAAAAATCGGAATTAGTTTTGTATTCCCTATATTCATAGTATTTTACTTTTTTAGATTCGGAATCTCTAATGACATACAAATAAACATCGGAAGCTGTAAAAAATGTGTACCGGTAATAACCTGCAGGATCATCTGTGAGATCACGGGTATAAGTTTCTATAGAGGAAATCGTTCTTTTCGTGGCTTCTTCTACAGTATTTGTAAGTTCGTTGCTTTGCTGGTAGCTATTAACTACGGTCTCGGACGTAATTTGACTCCAGCTAAATTCGCCGCTAATCTTAAACGTAGTTTCAGCTTTAAGTAAGTCAAAATATGAAGCCCCGAATAATTGGGAAAGTTCAGTGCCAACTTGTTGACCGCTGGTTTTCGACCTGGTATTTTCATTGGTAACGCTTCTTGTCGTTTGGCTGCTTTGGGAAACGGTCTTTCTTATTTCTGATTCATCAATCTTTTCTCTTGAAAATGTGTAGGTTTCTTTAGCCCCTTTTGGGTGGTACATAGCGTCCTTGAAAAACATGGGGATGCCTTTTAAAGTACCTAAATAGATATAAAAAAAATCATATCCACTGTAAGTATACGAATATTTAATTCTATCGTTATTGCTGCCGGTATACGAACTTGCAACATACCGCGGTACAGAACCTGGAGTGCTAATGACCGGGACCTGGTTGTTGCCGGATCCGCTGCCCGAAGGGTCAGTGCAAGCACTGAGTAAAATAGTAAAAACAACTAATGTGAAAACGATTATCGCCATAAAGGCAACAAGTCGTAACCATGCCGAAACTTTTGGTTTTAAACTGGCTTTCATAAAAACTCCTTAAAGGTTTAATAAATGATCAAAAAATAACAGGTCAAGAACATCATTATTTTCCAGCCCATAATCTATAGATGGCCTAGCGCGTAAACCGTCAACGATAACACTACATCTTGGTAAAAGACATTCTTCCGCCCGCATAAGTCATTGACATCGTGTTACCTGAATAAGTCCCTTTAATGGCTGAGTACATCCTATCTACTTCCGGTTGTAATTGTTGCGAAGCCGAGCTGACTTGATAGTCATTCAATCCTTGTTTTTTCCAATAATTTACACATGCCTGCATAAGATTGACTTTGTTATACCAGCCGTTCGGAAGAAATAGGCCGTAGTCTAAATAAATACTATTTATCTCGGTTATTCCGCCGGTAAAACTGCCGCCGCCGGCCGTATATGTCCCCCTAATTATTGGAGTACCGCCATCGACCGCTGTAAAAGTACCATTGCTGTTGATGGTTATTGTGCTGGATGGGTCATTTACATCACGCCACATTCCGTATATGGCCGGATCGGTATTGGCAGCGAAGCCACCTTTTGTGTCATCGTCGCAGGCCGTCATTGAGAAAGCGATTACCGCTACGAAGGCGGTAAACCCGAGAAATTTCATAATCCTATTCATAAACGCAACCTTTTTTTGTCCTACAGGACTCACTAGCGCACCCATTTTGAGACCTTTGGCAATAAATCTAAATATATGACATACAGTCATATTAAAACCCATTATATATGACTATTTGCTTATTATCAATACCTAATATGTATACATTATCAAAATTTGTATGACTGACAGGATTATATATGACTGATATTACTCAGTTGCTGGGAGCAAATATTAAATACTACAGAAAATCCTGTAGTCTGACGCAAGAGAAACTGGCTGAAAAAGTAAATACGGCGACAAATTACATTTCCGCCATAGAGGCAGGGAGGCGTTTCCCTTCAGTTAAAATGCTGAAGAAGATAGCATTTGCTCTGGAAATTGACACACCGGAACTATTTGTCATGGAAAATGTGCCTTTAGATACCATGAAAAAAGATCTTGAAGAGCAAATCTGGCTGGAAATAGGGCAAAGCCTTTCTGACTACATAGCAAAAAGGCTGGCGGTTTTGAAGAAGCAAAATCGGACGGAACCAATAGAGCCGCTATGTTAAACGGTGACTACTTCGTTCTTAGGATACTTTTTTCTTCCATAAATACCGTCCCGCGCGGGACGGTTATGTACTAATACTGGTTCCGGTAGCGGCCTTATACCGATCCCGGTAACGGCCTTATACCGATCCCGGTAGCGGCCTTATACCGATCCCGGTAACGACCTTATATTGATCCCGGTAACGACCTTATACCGATCCCGGTAACGACCTTATACCGGCTCTCGGTAGCGTGCCGGAACCGCCTATACCTATTCCAGGGTAAATAAGCCGGTTATGGTGCGGGGAGTTTTAAGAAGTATTGCTCCGGAACCTGAGTATTGCGTACGATTCGTCTATATGGCCGCCGGTGTCCGCTATGCCTTCAACAACGACTTCTATATTTTTACTCTGTTAAGATAACGGCCCTATATGGGGCCGCTGCTGCTACGGTAATTTTTACACGATAAAAGAAAACACCACGCTCATTTCTCGGCGTAGGGTTCTCCTATGGAACATTAATCCTTGCTAGTCTAAACTTGACCAACAATTTTCCGAAACAGACCGGCCCAATAAATGCCCGCGAACCGGAGGTTCATACATCTTAATTACAATCTAACAAGGTAAATGCCGTTGCCTTACGACGGTGAATGCCGGTCGGAGGGGCGCTGCGGGTTGCGGAAACATTTGGAATTCCCCGGCCCTATGAAGACGAGGGAGAAAATGTTCATCATAAAGTGGAATTAATGCCCAACACTTAAAATGAAAAAATCGCTTTTTAGTCTTAGTTGGATTCTTTAAGTGTTGGGCGACTTCATGGCCGGATTCTACAAGCGTTTCCGCAACCCGCAGCGCCCCTTCGACCGGTTTCTACTGTCATAAAATAAACGCTGTTGCCTTGCGATCAGTATTCAATCCCTTCCCTGGCCTGAACACCCCGATCATAAGGATGCTTTACTTTGTGTATTTCTGAAATATAATCCGCCGCGTCGCAGAAATGCTTCGGGGGATTTCTTCCGGTCAGTACAAGTTCCTTCTCAGGACTGAAGCCGCGCAGCAGATCGTCCACAGCCTTCCGGTTAACAGCTTCAAGATCGTAGGCCGCGCAGATTTCATCCAGCACAATCAGATCATAGGGCATGGCCAAAGCTGATCGAAGGTTTTCGTTGTTTTCTTCTATTATCTTTAAGCGGATTTCCGGAGGGACAGTGTGAAAGAAACCTTTGGCCTCGTTGTTTCGGATCACTGTAATATCGGGAATAAGGCGCAGGGAATGAAGCTCCCCGCTGTCAGTCCCCTTTAAAAACTGGACAATCACAACTTTTTTGCCGCGTCCCGCGGCGCGGATAGCGAGGCCCATAGCCGCGGTGGTCTTTCCTTTTCCTTCTCCGGTATAGAGATGTATCATAAGCCCTCCCATTGTCAACAGCGCGGGAATGAGGTAACTGTCGTTAATCCTGCAAGTCGGCGCCGTACCAATTCAGCTTGCGGGTAATGAACATGACCAACCCCACTATTACAAAGGCTCCGATGGATCCGATGAGCAGCGCGTAAGATTCCGCGTTCAGTACCGCATACAAAAGTATATAAGAGATCGCCATGACCAGCCCCATATACCAGCTTTTGTTCCATGAAGACAACAGCGAGCGCGAGTAGAGAGTCATCATAGCCGTTACGCCAAACGCCGCCAGAATATAGGCGAAGTAAAACGGCAGCTGCTCAGAAATCGAGAGCAGGAGCAGATAAAAAATAACGTTGGCAATTCCCGAAAGCAGGTACGACACGGGATGTATCGGTTTGCGGACAAACACCTCAAGCAAAAAAAGCGTTAAAAACGGGACAAGCAAAAAGAGGATGGCGTACTTCACGGCCCTGGTATTAAGCGAATAGGTATCAATCGCCCGGAAAAAATTGACGCCGAACAGTGAATTTGAATAATCGCGGTAGTCATAGTCGCCGGCTTCGCTTCCGCTTTTCCAGAACAGGGGAATATCCCTGCTTAAATAGTTGATGTCCCAAACCGCGTCAAAACCCCATTCGCCAATGTTTGAACTGCCTGGCAGAAAAGACCCCTGAAAAGACGGCGAGGCCCAGTCTGCGGAAATTTCGACATGGGTATCCTGTCCCGCCGGCAAGAAACGTACCAACTGGCCGCCCTGTATGGCGATCGCAATGTCGAAATTCGATTGGGCATAAGCGGGAAGAAGCGCATGAATGCCGCTGCCAACCGGAACGTCGGTATAAATAGATATATCCTTGGTATAAACAGGTCTATCCCTGAATGAGTCTTCCCTGCGGATAATATTAACGCCCATGTTTCCCGGTTGAAAAAACAATTCCTGTCCATTCCAGAGCGCCCTATTGATCTTCCTTATTCCCTTTTGGCTTGAAAGCGCGATGACCAATTCAGCCTGCGCGGGAAAAATCTCCTCGTTAGGCAATAAAGAAGCGATAGCGGGATCGAACGTACCGGAAAGAGACAGCTCGGTCACAAAGAGCGGCACGGAGAAAATCCCCCGCCTGCGTATTGTTGTTTTGAAATCCGACTTGACGCCAAGTTTCTGCGGCATCACCACCATGGTAAAGGGCCGTTTAATAAGCTCGATTTTTTCCCCGTCGCGCTCTGTTTTGGTGCGGACTTCATCCGTCCTGACGCCGGGAATCACTATGAACGGCCCCGCCACCTGCATCTGGCTGCCCCAGGCTTCCATAATGTCAGCTTCGGCGAAATCCGCCGTCCGGCTCCGCTCGTTTATGATCCCCCGAATCATCGCCAGCGGAATGAGCAGCAACAACACCATAACAATCAGGAGAAAAATCTTGAACGTGTATCCCTGTGTAACTTTTTCGAAAAGCGGCTTTCCGGTTGTTTCCATAATGACCTTCCTGTACACAGTTTATTCGAAATAGTTATTCATATTCTACTACATTCGCCCAATGAATTATTCTGCTTGACATTATTTATTATAAGTAATAATAAACAACTATGTTTATTAAAGGATTTACCTATGGCTGGGGTGGACATAGCGGCGATTACAGAACACCTCAGGCGGTGTCTTCTATGGAGAAATTCCGGCAGGCGGGCAACGAATGGCTTTGCCTTGCGTTTTCTGTAATGCAGGAACAATTTTCATCGACAAAAATCAGCTTTGATTACCGTCATACAGTCAAAGACCGCGACCTTGAGTTCGTGGTAAAAAAAGCGCATGAATTGGGGATGAAGGTCTGCCTTAAACCTGTTATCAACTGCATGGACGGAGTATGGAGAGCGGAAATTAATTTCCCTGACGTAAATATGATGGGAAAAGACGTGTACTGGGGCGCATGGTTTGAACACTACAACGCTTTTATTTGCCATTATGCCGAATTGGCTGAATATACAGGGTGCGAAATGTTCTGTATAGGCTGTGAAATGATTGCTACAGAAAGAAAAGAAAGCCATTGGCGTAATTTAATCAATGAAACAAAGAAATTTTATTCGGGGCCCCTTGTATATAACGCCAATCACGGAAGCGAAGACAATGTACACTGGTTTGACGCTGTTGATTATATCGGAACCAGCGCTTATTATCCTGTGGCGGAAATTCCGGGTGAAACCGAAGAAAATATGTTTAAAGCCTGGCAGCCTATAAAAGAACGGGTAAAAGCCTTAAACGAAAAATGGAAAAAGCAGGTAATGTTTATCGAAATCGGCTGCCGCAGCGCAAAAGGCTGCGCTATGATGCCCTGGGATTTTACCCATACTGAATTTCCCTACGATGAAGACGAACAGGCCAATTTTTACCAGTCATGCCTGCGGACATTTTTTAATGAGCCGTGGTTTGCAGGTTTCTTTTGGTGGGACTGGAGCACAAAAATATACAATGCGGCGGAAGCAAAAGGCAATACAGGTTTTAACATTCACGGGAAAAAGGCCGAAAGTGTGCTAAAAGAATGGTATTCAAAATCGCGGAATTAATTTCCCAGATACCTTCGTTTTCTTTCGCTGTCCAAAACGGGAATCCTCTGGCAGCGCAAGACATATGAAGGGCAAAAACATAAGGAAGGGACTGCCTGCGCAGCTGTAATTCTGCAACACAAATTCCCTATGCCCGTAAAATCCCAGGCTGGGAATATCGTTCTCAAGGAAACTGGAAAACCGCCTGAAATCCAGGTGCGGTAACAGATGCTGCGGGCCCTCATGTTGATGTACCCGTCCCGCGCGAAAAAGTTAAAGTACCCTGGTTTCCCTTCAAGCCAAGCATATAATCGGCCTTTCCCTTTCTGATTTGCCTTGCGATATCTGTCTGGCAACCCATTGCATAAGTGGTGACAATAGTGCCTTGAACGTTCAGCTGCTTCAAAAGCTCTGGAATTGCCGTGATTTCGTTGGATTTATCGTCCGTCAGCACCCCGCAAATGCAAGTATCCTTTTGATTTTTTCATAAATGTAAATTTATAGATAATGGCTCAATGGAGCAAGGGGACGACGCCCTGCGCCATCTGGCTCACAAAGATGCGCCACATGGTGCAAAAAAGTGCGCCATGTGGTATCAAAAATAGAGCCGTCTGGCACCTTTCTTTTTTTGGATAAGTGTTGATAAAATAACCATATGATGAACGTCAAAATTCCCCGCTGCATTGGAACACAAAGGAGTTTATTATGAAAAACAAAGCATTTCTGAGCCTTGTATTGCTCATCGCCATTGGGACAAGCGCGGTTTTCGCGCAGTCAAATTCGATTTATATGATTGAGGCAACCTTTCTGAATATTGAGGGATCGATAAACAAAGCGGGCCTGGAAAATTGGGTTAAGGATTTACAAAGGGAAGCTTCCTCATTAACCAGAGCTCCCGCTAAAAGAGATTATGTTTATTTTAAGATTAGGGACACAAAAGCCTCAAAATCCGCCTTTATAAACGGCCTTGCCGGATTGCTCCCCGGTCCCTGGGAAATACCGGCTGACGCTGGCATGGTGGCGATGAGTTGGACGACGCAAGCACAGGTGGCGTACGCGGTTGCGTGCGCTTATGGGAAAAAACCGTCTGCGGCTTCTTTTCAATTGGATTTGGTCATGCTCCTGGCCGGGGACGATATGACCAAAGAGGCCGGCAAAGAGATCAAGTCCCTTACTGCGGCGCAGCTTGCGCAGGCAGGAACGATAAATTTTAAAAGTAATTTTACCAGCGCCGAACAAAAAAAGCTGATCACGAAGATAGCGGAAAAAATGTACGCCAAAAAATCGGACGTAGCCGTTGCGTACGCGGCGGAAAAAGTGGTCGGAAAACTGCTTGGGCCTGCTTCGGCGCTTAAGGACGCGTTTTTTGCATCCATGGATATTAAATCTATGGCAAGGGCCGCGCAGGTTTACTATTACAAATTTCCGATGTTCTCGGGCAGATACATATCCGGAAATTACGGCGTTGCGCTGGAATTTAGCACAAATGGCACCGTCAAGGTATTGCCCAGATTGGAGAGCGCGGATAAAGGATTCATTGGAGATATACGCTCACAGCAACAATTAGGAACCGGGAAATATGTGATTGACAAGGGCAATATTACCATAACCTTTGGTACAGTCTCATGGGAAAAAAGCGTTTGGAATGCAAAGCGCCCTGCGTCTGACACCTGGAAATATGTTACTGTTGAACAAGACTTATCTAACAAAGCGGTATGGAGCATGTTCGACGGCGAAGAAGTGCTGGAATTTCCCGCTATCAATACCGGCAATGCGTTTTGGGAGCGATGTAATTAAAGGGAAAAAAACCCGGCGTTGCCGGATAAAAAAGATTTGATAAAAAAGATTTATTGATGATTTAAGGAGTTTGAAATGAAAAAGAGAGTGTTTCTGAGCCTTGTATTGCTCATAATAGCAAGCGCGGTCTTCGCGTCGCGAGTATTCGCGCAGACGCCCACGCCGGACAAGCTGAAGTTTGCCGATGCTGGCAAAAACGACTATTCTGTCAAAAAGGCAAATGACAATATAAGCGGCGCGGTAGTCATCCCCGGCACCTACAGCAACAAGCCGGTAACCCTAATCACCGACAGCGCGTTCACCAATTGCAAAAATATTACCAGCGTTACCATCCCCGCAAGCGTGACAGCAATCGGCGGCAAGGCTTTCGCGGGCTGCGAAAAACTTACCAGCGTTACTTTCGGAGGAAAAAATACCGTTATGGTTATGGCGGGATTTAACGTTTCATTCCCCGGCGATTTATATGACGTGTACAAAGCCGGAGGCGCGGGAACCTACACGCGGACTGCCGGAGGCAACAACTGGAAAAAAGGCGGTACAACGACCAACGCGCCGGCACCCGCGGCCTCGCTTGACGGCAATTGGGAAACTGATAATGGAAATATTACAATTAGTATCAGCGGAAATACTGCTGTTCTTAATTGGGCTGGTTTTAATTTGATGGCGGATGCCGTAAATAAAGGCTATGTTAAGTTTGACGACCAAATATTCCGGAATATAAAAAGCGCAGGCAATTTAAAATGGACTATGCAGGAATTGACCGTTACATATAATACGCGCAGCCCCGATGTTGCTACAGGCGTAAGATGGTCTAATTCTACGTACACCATGAGCGAAAACGGGCAGACTCTAAGTAAGAATGGTCGTGTTGTTTGGGTAAGGGAGAGGGTCTTTAATAATTAGAAAAGGTGTCAGTCACCATAAGGATGTTTTTATGAAAAAGTTAGGTCTGGTTTTATTGATATGTTTATGCGCCTGCGGGCAGGGCTCGTCCTCCAGGATTAGCCTGTTTAACGAGGCGAACGGCGCGGTCGGCAACCGCCCGCCTTCCGGCTACATAGAAGACGGCGATTCGTATTGGAAATCCCGTGATCTTTCCGTGGGGAAAGATTGGATTGTTTTACAAACAAACGGGGACTTAGTGGAGCAAGCTTTGGTGGGCTGTTTGTTTGCCGATACCGGCGCTCAAACCAAGTGGCTAAAAGAAAGCTACGACACGCTCATTGCGAACAAGTGGGTATTGCTTTCAGATGACGGCGGGGTTTGGGTTCTTATGAAAGAAGACAAGTTGGCATCCGGCGTTTCTTCCGTAGACAATGACACTATCAGCGCATCTGTGGTGTTTATGAGCCTAAGCACAGCCCTTGGCGACAGCACGGGCGACGCAACGGACAGCGGCACGGTGGACAGCGCTAAGGGTGACGCGACGTGGATAGCGATGGATGTCGGCAACTTAATTAACTACATCAAAGCAATCGCCTATGGCAACGGCAAGTTTGTCGCCGGAGGTGCAAATGAGATGGCGTATTCGTCCAACGGCGCAACATGGACAGCCGTAGCGGACAGCACATTCGGCGATGGCGACACCATCGAGGAAATCATTTATAGCAACAACCGGTTTATCGCTGTGGGGTGGAACTACAACAGGCTTGTCTTAGGCAACAATGGCGGGAAAATGGCGACTTCAACGGACGGTGTAACCTGGACAGCCGTGGATTCCGGCCTAAGCGCCATCTACGCAATCACCTATGGCAACGGCAGGTTTGTCGCAGGCGGCGATCGCGGAAAAATGGCGTATTCGTCTGACGGCGTAACCTGGACAGCCATAGCAGACAGCACATTCGGCACAAGCACGATCAGCGCAATCGCCTATGGAAACGGCAAGTTTGCCGCAGGGGGATATTACGGCAAAATGGCGTATTCGTCCGACGGCATAACCTGGACAGCCGTAGCGGACAGTAAATTCGACGGGTCCACCAAAGCAATCGCCTATGGCAACGGCAAGTTTGTCGCAGGCGGCAATGGCGCCCAAATTGCGTGTTCGTCTGACGGCGCAACATGGACTTTAGCAGGCGAGGAAATTCTGGGTTCAGTACCAGGGGCATACGGCATAGAAACATGCGGCATAAACGCAATAGCCTTTGGCAATAACAGGTTTGTCGCAGTTGGCGAAAGCGGAAAAATCGCGGTTTCAACGGATGGCACAACCTGGACAGTCGTAGAGGACAGTAAATCCGGCAGCATGGACGTCATTAACGCAATAGCCTATGGAAACGGCAAGTTTGTCGCAGGGGGCTATTACGGCAAAATGGCGTACTTACCGGATTAGGGAATTGCTGAATCATAAAAAGGAGTTATCATGAAGTACTGGTACCAGAATCAGCTGAGGATGCTGCAAACTGTTTTACGCGAGCCTGACATCATCAATTACGACGCGAAAGCTGTTGCGGAATATATGAAAAAAAGTAATTCCAATGTGCTTGTTGTGAACGCGGGGGGCATCATAGATTTCTTTCACAATGATACGGAGTTTTGCCATCCCAATCAGTTCATGAAAGGGGGCCAGGAAATTCTGGCTGACCTCTGCGAGGAATTGCACAAGAACGGTTTCCACATTATCACGAGGATCGACTTCAGGGGCGCTCAGAAGTACCGCTACGAAGCGCGGCCCGACTGGTTTGCCGCC
>Ga0268262_10000716_pt1 | contig 43026 bp, 41 predicted proteins | sample TergutNc150P3_FD_190354 | JGI IMG/M metagenome (GOLD analysis project Ga0268262, IMG submission 190354) | Nasutitermes corniger P3 segment gut microbial community from laboratory colony in Florida, USA - Nc150 P3 (SPAdes) (version 2) | ecosystem: Host-associated > Arthropoda: Insects >...
TGAAATAATGGTTAATGTATAATGGTAAGTGGTTAGTGTTACATGAAGATTAAAAAACGAATGATTAATATCTTTTATAAGAGATGATTTATTGCGCCGTCTCTCTCTCTCTCTCTCATAATAGAAGAAAAGCTGTTTTTCATAAAAAATTCACCTTTTTAAATAATATAAAATAAATAATGTTATAAAACTTTGGTGCTGAAAAAAACCAATGTAAAATTAAACTTTTCTTAATAAAGTGTCAATAATTTTTTTTGTTTTTTTTAAATAAACAATAATTGGGCATAAACAAGCGGCACGCAGATGACGCAGATTTTTAAAGATTAACCACGCTGAGCCTGTTAAGAAAAACAGCCGCTGTTTATAATTTGTACATTGTAATTTGACCTGATGCTCTGACCCCATATGAATAAATTTATCCCACAAGCTCGCCACAAACTCAAAAGATAAAATAAACTTGACAAAAAATATTGTTATGATAAGATATTTTATTAATATATAATATGATTGAGACAAACTTGCGAATCATCGTAATTTAGAATCAGAGATTAAAAAATGAACCGTATTATAACAGATAAAATTCCGCAAATAACATATCTTTGCAAAAAGTATCGTGTGGAGTCGATGCATGTTTTTGGATCAGCGAGCGCCGATACTTTCAATGAAAACAGCGATATAGACTTCCTTATTACATTTAAAAACGATATTAGTTTAGAAGAATATGCCGACAATTATTTTGATCTTATGTTTGAGCTTGATGAACTTTTCGGTCGGAATGTAGATTTAGTGCCGGAAAAAACACTGTCCAATCCTTATCTTATCCGCAGCATTGAAGAAACAAAGCAACTGATATATGCAGCTTAAAATTCAAAAATATTTGTTCGATATCCGTACCTCTATTGATTCTATCTATGAATATCTTGGAGAACAATTTGACTTCAATGCATATATTGCAAATAAGCAATTGCGTCGTTCCGTAGAACGGGAATTGGAGATTATCGGCGAAGCCGTAAGCAAAATTCTTCAACTCGACCCTGATATTACCATTAGCCATGCCAGACAAATCGTGAGCTTGCGCAACAGGGTTATTCACGCCTATGATAATGTAGATAATGAAACAGTCTGGGGAATTGTAATCAACTATTTGCCTAAACTCAAGGAAGATATTGACAAGTTGCTCGAATAATTTTTCACACTCCCATAGACGACTTAAAAATTTTACATAATACAAAAAAATTTTTATTTTCTGCCCTGTTCAATCGTATTCTATACAGGGGAATAAAAAAATGGAAACAGCAAATGTACGTACGGGCACAAAATTTTGTGCCCCAACTGTTTACTTTGACGAAACCGATGACATCATTGATATTTGTTACGATAACGTGTTCAAGGCTGTATTTACCCGTGATACTCCGGCTTCACAGGGTGCGCTTTCAAAACTTATTTCAGCTCTCATTTGCAGGGAGATTACAGTAAGCGCTATCAATGCCAATGAACTGCCGATTGATAATCTAAAGGATCGCCAAATTCGCTTCGATATAAATTGCAGAGCCGAAAACGGAGAACTTATAAATGTTGAGATGAGTCTTAATCCTGACCCTTTTGAGCCTGTTCGCTTGGAATTTCATGCAGGAAAACTTTTTACCGGTCAGGATATAAGAGGGACAGACAAAAGCTATGATGATTTAAAACAGGCTTATCAGATAGCAATACTGGTTAAGGAGCGTTTTTTTCATGATGAGGAGTTTTCCCATAATTTTGAATACTATGATCCTGTTCGTAGAGTATCTTTAAACGGGAAAAGCCGTATAATTACGCTTGAACTTTCTAAATTAGGAAAAATAATAGATAATCCCATAGATGAAATGAGCGCTCAGGAGCGCTGGGCAATATATTTTAAGTACTTGACAGACAAAAGCAAGCGTAATGAAATAAACAGAATAATAGCACTTGAAGAGGGAATAGCCATGGCAAGCGAGATACTAAAGAATATCAGCAAGGACGAGATAGAACGCGCCCGTCTTATGAGTGAATACAAATATCAGCTTGATACCCAAAGTAAGTTAGTTACTGCAAAGCGTCAAGGAATACAGGAAGGTATTGAAAAAGGTATAGCAAGAGGTAAGAAAGAAGGCAAGAAAGAAGTCCAAAACTATATATTAAACCTTATAGAGCAAGGGTTGAGTCGGGAAGAGATAAAAAAGAAAATAGAAGAAGATAGATGAATGGGCAGTAAAGGCAGGTTATCATCCGTAGGACTTTAACTGAACGCACCAAATATTTTGTTATTTAATATTGGAAACAGGATAACGATTTTTCTATTGATATTAAAATCATACGGACTTTATCCCTTAAAGTTTATAGTTTATGATATTGGGATTGAAAGGAATTGCCGTAATAAAGCAAGTGGGTGATAAGATGGTTGTAAATGATAAAGATCCGAAAGTGTTTTAAGGCGGTGTTTTCAAGAAAAAAATTATAGCTTCTATATGTTATTACCAAAAAAAGACTTGTTATAAATTTCGTTATCAGATTAAATTAAATTTATAGACTAAAAATAAAAAAGTCACAGTTAATTTTTTATAATAAAATATGATATATTTTAAGGAGATTAAAATGAAAAAGTATAAAAAGTACATATCTCTTATAATAATCCTGTTAACAACATCACTTTTTTCTATTGAGGTAGATATTGATGAAATATCTAAAAGTAAAAAGGTAGATTTTGTTAATTATACAGGGCAGACTACTAAAAGTGAAAGTATAAGTGAAATAAAATCTATAGGGCACAGACTCTCATACCTTATGAAGAGCGGAAAATCCGGCGTGCTGTATAGATATAACATGAAATATTCAATTCTTCGCGCGCTGTCCAAAGACAGCGATAAATTTTCAGCAGATATATTATTCCTTGATAAAGAAGCGCAGGTTGACCACATTAAAAATGTAAGAAGAATTATATCTTCATATCTTGAGGGTATGTATTCATATACGGAAAAAGAAGCGGATGCAATATCAGTATATATAACATATTACAATGCTGTTTACAGAGGAGATTTAGACTATTTTTCTTCAAAATATGCCCCTGAGGTTATGAAACATCTTACAAAGAATAATGCCGGAATATCAACATTGTATAAGGACTGGCCCGGTAATACGGCTATTGTTATACCTTTAACAGAACAGAATATGAGAGGAGAGATTGCAAATATAGATACATTTGCCATTTCCGATGACAGAGTTAAAAGAGAGGTTGCCAGAGACAAAGAGAATAAAGATGCATCCGAAACAATAGATAAAGTAAAAAAGAAAGAGATTGAGAAATCTAAAAAGGATATTGCCGAAGATAAAAAAACCATAGAAAGCAGAAAAGAAAAAATAGCAGAGAGAGAAAAGGCTGTTGAGAAAAAAAAGGAAGAGATAAAAAAAGATAAAGAAGCTGCTGCCAAGATCAAAGATCCTGAACAGAAAAAAGCAAAAGAGGATGAAATAAAGAAAAAAGAAGATGAAGTAAAAAAAGAAGAGAAAAAGATCGCCGAAGAGCAAAAGAAAATCGATTCGGCAGAAAATCAGGTAAAGAAAAATGAGGACGCTGTTAATAAGAAAGAAGATAATATAAACAATAAAGAAGAAGAACAAAAAAAAGATACTAATAACGCGCAAAATACAAAAAATGAAGACCAGGCTAAAAAAGAGGCTGAGCTTAATAAAAGGGAAGACGCCCTTAAAGATCAAAACAAGGGTGATGGAATCTATGGTCTTAAAATATACTACTTAGAGATAAAGGATTATCTGGAGGGCGGACACTACAATAACATACTCTATATGATCAACACTCAGACTAATAAGATAGAATTTAAATCACCTTTTAAAAATATTTGCGGAAGAAAGTATGATGTTTTCTCAAACGGGATTGTAGTTATCTCCCACAATGGAGATCATAAAGCAGGACACAAATTAACCTTAATAGATAGAACTACTCTGCAGGAAATAGTAACCGGAGAGGAGAATATTTTTTGGAGAAGTTTTGTTGAGATAAAAAATAATAACATCTTTGCTATTATCAAAGATAAAACTAAAGATGATTTCTATCTTGGAAAATTTGATGCAAATCTAAATCTCGTAGCAAAATCAAAAGAAAAAGTATATATGAATACATTCGTTACTTTCTTTAATGGGAATATATACATAAACAGAGATGATAAATCTGTTATGGTACTTAAAGAGAGCGATCTTTCATTAGTAAATTTAATACAGCCATAACGAGGGTGTTTATAAAATAAAAAACTGTTTTAATTATCGGGAGTTAGAGATAAAACAAAAAAAATTTGTCTCTAACTTAACAAAGATGGTAATGAGGAGGCGGTAAAACAACGGAATGCTCTTAGCAAAAGTTTGTTACTCATCCGTTCGTGATGGCAGAGTGATTAAAAAATGCCGGTTACACAAAAAAAAATTTTTCAATTTTAAATTTCCGTTCTTCTTTTAGTCTTTCAGGTATGAATATTCATTACCTGAAAGACTTTTTATTTTAAGCAAAGTATAATATAAATCAAAAATTAAAATTTGAGGTTTTATAAAAAAGATCATGAATAAAAAAGTAACTATAATTTTAATTATATCATTATTATCCTCTTTTCTGGTCAGACCTGTATATGCAGACCTGAAAAATTTTAAAGATAATTATGAAAAAGAAGAGAAGTCAAAAAAACAAACTCAAAAATCATCAAATTCCGGGCAATCCTTTTCGGATTCATCAAGCTCAGGACAAGTCTCTTTTGATTCATCAGAGGAGGCTTGTCTGGATGCATGTATTATCATATTGCCTTTATGGATTGGAGCGAATCTCTCTCTTGAATATTCTCCATACCCATACAGCCATGATACAAATAATTTCATATGCAATGACGCAGGTGATGAAAATTCTTATAATAAGTGTTTTGAAGGAAAAGGCTCAGCTTGGTTCTTAACCTTAGAGTCGGGATGGCAACACGCATTTGATAACGGTAATGCAGGATTTGCACGTCTAAGCGGAAAAATATTCAGGTTTTTTGGTCCTGAATTTGAATTTAAGCGGCTTGTTGATGATAATAAAGATAAACTCGATTATTATGCCTTTGGAATAAATATACCGATTTTTCAATTCAGCGGATTCTCTCCCGACATTTATGTTCAGGCATCTTATCTAAGAGGAATTTTGGAGAGAAACGGCGTATCATACGGAATAATAATAAACTCATATCCAATAAGACCAATTTCACTAATGTTCCGTTTTGGCGTGCAGAGTTTCGGAAATATTAAGGGGGAAGATTACGGCAGTATGGATTTTTATGACTACGAGGGAAGATTAGGTCTTATATTATACAGATTGGAAATTTTCGGCGGATATAGACACATTAAAACAGAATTAACAAAGATACACGGACCTGTTGCAGGAATAAAGATGTTTATATAATAATTACTGTTATTATCAGCCGTATTTTTTGCTTGCAAAATTCAATAACTAAAAAAGTATATGTTTATCGTTAAAGGAGGATTTTCATGACCCCAGTTATGTGGCTTGCATTAGGGGTGTTTCTTGTAGCTCTGGAAATAGTCATACCCGGCTTTGTAATCTTTTGGTTCGGCTTGAGTGGAATTATAACCGCTTTTTTTTCTTTCACCGGAATCATCCAAAATGAGATATACTTGTGGATTTTGTTTTTCGTATCATCCGTAATTTTTTTGTCGCTCTGGTTTGGGCTGTTCAGGAAACATTTCAAATCGGAAGAAGAGGAGAGAGATCCGACTCTTACTAATCTTATAGGGAAATGCACGGCGTATATTGAAAAAGGGCGTCCCGGCGAGGTTGAACTCTACGAAGGCTATCACGGTTTGACAAAATGGAAAGCCGAATCATCCGAAACCATATTGGAGGGTGAAGAAATTCAGGTTGTCGAAGCCAGCGGTATAAAACTTATTGTAAAAAAATATAATTAAAAAAATATAAAATTAAGGAGAGATTATGACAGGTTTTGCAATAGCAGTAGCAGTATTGGTTTTGTTTTTAATAGTAAAGGGCGTGCGGATAGTCCCGCAGGCAGAAAACTGGCTTGTGGAAAGATTCGGAAAGTTCTCTGCGACTTTGAGTCCCGGTCTCAACCTGATAAATCCGATTTTTTCGCGCGTAGCTCGGAAGATAGACATTAGAGAACAGGTTCTTGACCTTCCGCCGCAGGGGATCATCTCCGAAGATAATGCCTCTGTAAAAGTGGACGGGGTTGTATTTTACAAAATACTTGACCCGTATAAATCCTATTACGGAATAGAGAACCTTCAATGGGCGGTAACCAATCTTGCCTTGACAAGCCTGCGTTCTATTATGGGAAAGATGACGCTTGACCAGTCGCTCTCTTCAAGGGACAAAATAAACCTGGAACTGCTGCACATACTCGACGAGGCAACAGACGCATGGGGCGCAAAAATAACCCGTGTTGAAATAAAAGACATTGTACCGCCGGAAGAACTACTGCGCGCCATGTCGCTGCAGATGAAAGCCGAACGGGAACGCCGCGCCACAGTACTTGAAGCTGAAGCTCAAAAAGAAGCTCAGGAAAAAAAGGCAGAAGGATTCAAACGCGCGCAAATACTCGAAGCCGAAGCGAGAAAAGAATCTGCAATGCGGGACGCAGAGGCAAGGGAAAGATTAGCGCAGGCTGAGGCTAATGCCATAGATTCTGTTACTGCCTCGCTGAAATCTACAGCCGGCGATCCGTTGATTTATCTTTTAGGGCAGGAATACATCAAGGGGCTTATGAAGATCAGCGCATCACAGGCGAGCAAGGTTGTTCTCATACCTTCCGATTTTATTAATACGGTACGGGATCTTTTTCAGAAGAAATGAGGTAAAATATATTATATAAAATTATTGAAATGGGGGATGTCTGATAAGTAACACACAGGCAATTGTATATGTTGAATAAAATGTCGGGCTTAGAGCGAGTTACTTACCTGCGTCATCGCGAAACCTGTTTTAAGTTCATTCGTAAAACCATTTAAACTCGGCGTGGCGATCCGGTGGAATAATTTAAGATTCTGGATTGCCACGCGCAGATTACACAATCTATACTCAAACGTGGCTGAAGCGCTCGCAAATGACATAGAAAAAATGTAACTTATCAGACATACTAAGGCATAAAAATTTTTAGATAAACAAACCACGAAATATTAAGATTATGAAAAAACCGGTACAAATAACATCGGACATTTTCCAGATAGGCGGTTCGGGAGAATCGTCTTCATCGGACGCATCGATATATCTCATAAAAGACGGGCACTTGTCGGCAATAATAGACGCAGGCAGCGGAGACGGTACAAAAACCGTTCTTGAAAATATCAAACTCTGCGGACTTGAACTGTCCGACATTGCCTATATTTTTGTGACTCATTGCCATTTTGACCATACAGGCGGCATAAACAGCCTAAGGTCTGCAACGGGTGCAAAAGTTGTTATGCACAAGGATGACGCTGTTTTTGTATCTAACGGAGATTCGAATGTAACTGCCGCTAAATGGTACGGCAAAAATATGGATCCGACTCCTGTTGACATAATCGTAAATGAAAATAAAAAGGAGTTCAGCTTGAGTAAACTGAATGTAACAATGTACCATATCCCGGGACATTCGCCGGGTTCTGTTGCTTTTACTGTAAATTCGGATTCAAAAGCCGTACTCTTTGGGCAGGATGTACATGGTCCTATAGACGAAAGAACATTGCGTTCAAACAGATCCGAATACAAAAAGTCACTTGAATTTATGATCTCCTTAAACGCCGACATTCTCTGCGAAGGACATTACGGGGTGTACTTTGGGAAAGAGAATGTTCGCAAATTTATAAAATCGTTTTTGTAATCTAATTAGTCTTTATAATAATTTCAACCCTGCGATTTTTCTGTCTCCCTTCCGGAGTTGAATTATCAGCTATGGGATTATCCTTCCCATATCCTTTATATGAAAATTTATCATGATTGCTCTTAGACCCGAGATATTCGGACACTCTCTTAGCTCTCTTTTCGGAGAGGGATAAGTTATAATCTTTGTTTCCTGTACTGTCGGTATGACCCTCAACAATTATTTCTCTATCAGGATATTTTTTCTTAATTATTTCGGCGATTTTGTTGAGCTTTTCTACGGTATCGGATTTTAGCTCCGAAGAATCAAAATCAAAAAGGAGATCGTTCATCCTAAAAACAAGTCCTCGTTTATCAATATCGGCATCAACACCCTCAGGGAGTTCCTTTTGCAATTCATTCCTTGCAGTCTCTTTATCCTTCGGAGTATAATTTTTGTAGAGGTTATTCTCTGTCTTTATATTCATGTGAAATTCTACTGATGTAAGATCTTTACTTCCGGCATTGGCGAATATAAATGCAATCTGATATGCATCCTTAATCTCCTTAGGTTTATTATTATCCGTATCCCAATGTAATATTCCTTTATTTTCACCGACAATCTTTATCGGAAAATCTTTCGGATAACCGCTCCCTCCGCTATTAACATTTATTGAATAGTAATAATTTACGACTGCAATATTCTTTCCGTTATCTTTAAAAGCGCCTACTAAAGTATATTCCACAGGAAACTTAAGCGCAAACGGTTTTGAAAAATTGTCTATTAAGAGCTGCCCCTCGGCGATCCAAGTATCATTAACTTTAACATCTCTATCGGGAAAAGACGGAATATTACGCAGATTAGGCATTAAAACATCCTGTTTAACAATGAACTTTCCCGAAGGCTCAATGAGAAAATCGACTGCATATTGATTCATAACATGAAAAACTTTTTCGCCGGAGTTCCTTTGAAGAACCGTAAAGACTCCGTCAACTCTATTCAGCAGATCCGATTTCCCGCTGCAAGACAAATCAATAATATTTCTCTCTTCATATACTTTTTTTAACTCGGCATTGATATAATATTTCACATCTGCTGTTTTTACCATTTCAATACGTTCATCTTTGGAAATATCCCATGTTAGTTTATAGGCATAAATCTCAAATGAAAAACCAAAAATTATTAATGCTGTAATTATTATTTTTTTCATTGTATATCTCCAAGGATAATATATGTTATTCTTATTATCGGCATAAATCGTAAATTTTATTAGCTATATAGGCGGCAAAGCTGCCCCTGTTTTTTTCTTCTAAACTCTTCTATTAAATGATAAACAATAATTCCATAAGCAACAGATACGTTTAACGATTGTTTAATTCCATACATTGGTATATCTATTGCCATATCAGCCAGAGATACAGCCTCTTCGGACAAGCCTTCAACTTCGTTGCCAAGCATAATACAGAGAGGAAAATTATATGAGGCTTCAAGATAACTTTCACTGCTGTCCGTATGCTCCAGAGCCGCTATTAAATATCCGTCGGATTTAAGTCTTTTTATAACAGATATTGTATCCTCCGAATGTTCCCATGGAACAGTTTCAACACTGCCAAGCGCTGTTTTATCGATCTCTTTTCTTGGAGGAAATCCCGTATATCCGCATAACCACAATTTTTCAATAAACGCTCCGTCCGAAGTCCGAAACATGGATCCTACATTATACAGACTCCTTATATTTTCTGCAATTACGGTTATTGGAAATCTTTCACTCTCTTTAACATCTTTAATTGCAGGTCTCTTATTTTTTATCTCTTCATCCGACAGTTTTCTAAACATATTATCAGCCTTAGTATGATATTAACTTTTTATTTATCTCTATTGGACCGCATTTTTTTGTATGTTGTTACGGCTTGTTACACCCTCAATCTTTTAAAATACGGAGTTACTATAATAAAAAATTATTTATATATTACAACACATTCTCTATTAAAATAATAATCTCATTAAAATAATACTTTAGTTTTACAAAAATTGTATTATACATAAACTCAAAAAATTAAACGGACTAAAAAATCTTATTGACTTTAACAGTCGCAATTAAACATGTTAAAAGAGACTGTCTGATAAGGAGCATAGATAGATGAGTGATAATGAAACATCCATTTACTATTCAATATTGCCATTGATAATTACCATTGAAATTGTTGTTATACTTTTTACATATTTTGCAATAACATGGAAAAGAAGAAGCAAATCGAAAGAAACTTTATCAAGGCTGCATAAAAGTTTTATAGGAATTTTTCTTATCGAATTTTGGTATTGGATAACCAGACCATTGCTCAATTTCTTTAAATTAATTAAGATTACACCTAACGGAATCACTGCAATTTCAATATTCCTGTCGTTTGTAACAGGTTCTCTATACGCTGCAGGATTTATTGCCCCTGTATTTATTGCCATTGGGGGATGGCTCCTTATCATAAGCGGCACATTAGATATGCTTGACGGCGCTTTGGCAAGAGAGACAAATCAAACAACTAAAGCCGGTGCTTTTTTTGATTCATGCGGAGACAGATACAGCGATGCATTCGTATTCATTGGAATTGCATTATATTTTCTCAGTAAAAACTTTTCAGCAGATACAGCAACTTTTACTATTACAACCTTTGATTTTATAGGTATTGTTACTATTCTGACCGTACTTTTAGGCACAGCTTCAATGAGCTATGTTAAAGCCAGAGGCGAAGCTGTAGGAGCTACAACAAAGAGAGGTCTAATGCAGAGAACAGAAAGAGTTTTGATGCTTTCTATTTGTTCGGTACTTGATCCTTTTTTACGAATTATCTTAGCCGAATATAAATTACATACGGATATAGCCCTGATAGCAGTATTAATAATTATGAGCGTACTCATCAACTTCTCTGCTATAGTAAGAATGATTGATCTTTTTAATATTATTAAACGTTCGGATAAATGAACAAATAGTTTCTTTTATTACAAATTCTGCTAAAACTGCTATGTGTTGTATTATACTTTAGAGATTATATGACTGAAAAATTACCGTTCCTTTTAATAATCCCCCATGGCGGACTTGATGTTCCTGAGGAATTATACGGTTATGAAAATGTAAGTCCTATTAATATATTTTTTGAATCCGACGCAGGAGCAAACTCAATCTTTTCTATTGAACATTCCGTTTATAAAGCTATAAATACTAATATTTCAAAATTATTTGTTGACGTGGACAGAGAGTATAAGCAGCTTTCGCCAATCACTTATGATGGAGTAATAAAATCAAGGACATCCATGAATCTTGAAGTCTTTAAGGATGACTGCTACCCTGATGAAATTGCCATCTCTAATATTTTAAACAGATATTATAAACCGTTTCATGACTCCATAAAAACTGCAATAAAGGAATTTAGCTTTAAAGCAATTATTGAATGTCACACTCATGCAGCAGTAGGACCAAAAAATGCCCATGACAGCGGAATGCCAAGACCATTAGTTATAACAGGATATACCGTTGAAACAGATTCCGGTATAAAACACACAGCTTCCGAAGAGATGGCTGTGGAGCTTGCGAATATTTTATCAAAAAATTTATCCAAAGAGGGGAATACGGTTTCAGATATCTTTAGGGTGTCAGACCATTACAGCCAAGGATTTATTATAAAAAACTATATTTTATCAGGACTGCCTGTATTAACACTTTCAATATCAAGATCCCTTTTTTTAAACGAACCGTTTTTTGATCTTGAGAAAATGCAGATAGATAATAACCGTTTATCTGCTATAAGCTCTCTGATAAAATCATCATTGGAAAAATTTTATTTGAGATTCTTTTAAGGGGCTTTAATCCTGAAAGAACTTAACCCTCTCCAACTCATTAATCAAACCGGTAAATGCAGATTGCACATTGCTGCCTTTTCGCAGTTCTCTCACTTTGTCGCTTTTTAAAATATCTTCTAACTTTTTCTCTGCAATATGCAGTCTGTCTAAATCAGCCGCTAATTCTGCAGGAGGTTCGCCAAACCATACGTCAATATCGGGATATTTTTGTTTCATAGCCTTGCTCTTGGCTTCAAGGAGAGCAAGGCTGCTATTGAATGACTCAATAGTGGATACGATATCTCTCTCGCTGCCCGATGCCGTAATCTGCGTAATAAATTCCTCAGTACATTTAGTTGTCTCATTAATAAATTCTTTCATATCATTGATTTTTTTATTACCAGCGCATGAAAGACCAATTAAGGCTGCAATAAAAAGAGTAAAAAAATTTGTTCTTTTCATAATAAAATAAATCTCCGTAATCAATTATTTTTATATTACGTGCAAAGCATTGCGCCGTTACAAATATGTAATCAATTTATGTTTAAATATTCATACGCATTAAGCGCTGCTGTCGCGCCGTCTGCTGCTGCCGTAACTATCTGCCTCTTTGAATTGCTCCTGATATCTCCTGCAGCAAAGAGACCCGGAAGCGCAGTACGCATATTCATATCAACAATAATCTCTCTGTTTTCATTAAGTAATTTTGAATCTACAAGTGACGAATTAGGATCAAATCCGACAAAAATAAACACGCCGTCTGTGTTCAATATTTGAGTTTCACCATTATTATTTTTTAGCGAAACAGAACCGACCTTTTCATCGCCATTAATAGATTCAACCGCAGTATTCAATATGGGAATTATTTTCTCATTTTTTAATACTTTTTTTTGCAAAATATCAGCGCCGCGAAATTGTTCTCTTCGATGGATGAGATAAACCTTAGATGCAAACCTTGTTAAGAAATCAGCCTCCTCTAAAGCTGCATCCCCCCCGCCGACTACAACAGTAACCTTATCCTTAAAAAAAGCTCCGTCGCATGTGGCGCAATATGATACGCCCCTTCCGGTATATTCCTTTTCACCCGGAACATTGAGTTTTCTATTAGCAGTACCGCCGGCAATTATTACGCTTTTAGCCTGCATCTCTCCATCAGTCAATGTGACCGTAAAGAAGCTATTATCTTTTTTTACTGCAACAACGTCTCCCGATATTATCTCTGCTCCGAGCCTTCTAACCTGTTCTTCCATTCCGGACATGAGATCCCACCCTGATATGGGATTAGCAAATCCGGGATAATTCTCAATTTCATAAGAATTTACCACCTGCCCGCCGGGAGAAATCTTTTCTATAATAACGAGATCAAGACCTGCCCTTATTCCATAGATGCCTGCCGTCAAACCTGCCGGTCCCCCACCGATTATTATTAAATCCTTCATAGCCGCCTACTTTTTGTCATTTACTAAATATACGGAATCTTCAACAGCGTCAATTTGGAAAAGACGCACATGCACCTGATCATCCTGCGCAGTATCAATTTTAAATCCGCAGTAATCGGGCTGGATCGGCAGTTCTCTCCTGCCGCGGTCAACAAGTACAAAGAGCTTAATTGTATATGGTCTCCCAAATGCGGTTAAAGTTTCTAAAGCAGCCTTTGTTGTCCTTCCGGAGAAGAGTACATCGTCAACAAGCAGTATATTCTTGTTGTTAATATTAAATTCAATCAGAGTCTCTTTAAGAATTGGGAGTTTCCCCCTTGTGGCAAGATCATCTCGATAAAATGAAATATCCAAAGTCCCATGTTTAATCTCTTTGCCGGATATTTTTTCGATCTCTTTTCTTATTCTATCTGCTAATTCCACACCGCGCGTATGTATGCCTATTATTGCAAAATTCGACAAATCTTCAATATCATTAAAAATTTTTTTTGAAGATTCAATAATTATATTATTAATATCCTCTTTGCTAAGAATTTTTTTTTCAAATGCCATCTATAACCTCATTACAAAACTCATGTAATAAAAAATATTTTAGAATTAAAATGCTGTTAATGCCGCTCTGATAAAACTTGTAACCGGAGCTTGTTCTCTTGCATCTTCAACCGTATCTCTCAGCTCTTTAAGTAAACCTTCGGTCTCTTTATGGAGAGAGTCCGTATTAACGAGTTTAGCAATCGTACCGTCTCCCTTATTAATCTTTTTGGAGAATTCATTGATGTTCTTAATAGTGTCTTTTATTTCTTCACGATTTTCATCAATTACCTCTGATAATTTTGTAAGGGGATCGCCGATTGTTTTACCTGTAAGATTATCCATGCCGGCAACCGTATAAGATACCTGCCCGTCAATCTCCCGTGTTCCGGGATTTATAACAATAACCCTGCCGCCAAGGGCTGATTGATTCTTAAGCGTAATTTTATAATTTTCATATAGTGTAAAAACTCTAAAAAATCTCATACGCACCAATACTTTAGAGTCATGCATTAGTTCTATTGTTGACACTGTTCCCGATTCTACCCCATTAACCAATATCTTTGCGCCTATAGACAGACCTTCAACATCTTCAAAAATCGCAGTTGCATAATAAAATTCCTTATTATCGAATATTTCACCCCTGATTATTGTATAATAACCCAGAACAGTCATTGCTGAGAAAAAAACAATCCCTACTATTAATTCGCTGAATTTTATCATAAATCATATATTATATATAATAGTTTTTTTGTCCATCTATAATTGGTCCTGTAATCTCCCCATTAATAAATTGTTGAACAACAGGATTTGCGCTCCCCTTGATTTCATCAGGCGTACCGCACTCTAATATCTCCCCATTGTAAAGCATGGCAATTCTATCTGCTATATGATATGCGCTCTCAATATCATGAGTTACTACTACTGATGTTGCGCCGAGTTTACATTGCATCTGTATAATCAATTCGCTGATCATAGAAGACATTACAGGATCAAGCCCTGACGTAGGTTCGTCATATAGTATAATATCAGGATTATGTACTATAGCGCGGGCTAATCCTGCCCTCTTCTTCATGCCTCCGCTTACCTCCGATGGCATTTTATCCCCTGCGTCTCCGAGTTGAAGAAGTTCAAGTTTTTCATTGACTATTCTGTTTATCTCTTTCTTGCTGCCCATCTTTAGCTCGGTAAGTGAGAGAGCAACATTATCCCTGATTGAAAGCCAGTTTATTAAGGCGCCTGATTGAAACAAAAAACCCATCTTTTTTCTAAGGACAGCCTTTACTCTGTGCGTTGAGTTATTCATTTTTATATTATCAATAAGTATTTCTCCACTATCAGGATCAACAAATCCTGCAATGTGTCTGAGTATCGTTGTCTTCCCTGCGCCTGAAAGTCCGATTATAACAAATGTCTCCCCTTTATTAATATCAAAGGATATATTATCGAGTACTATTTTATTTCCAAATCTCTTAGAAACCCTGTTAAATTCAATCATAAAAATCCTCCGTAAAAAAGAGCGGTTATAAAATAACCCATTATTAAAACCATCAAATATGACGATACTACGGAGATTCTTGAAGCATGTCCCACGCCTAAAGCTCCTCCTTCGGTTTTAAGTCCGTTAGCGCAGCTTATAGCAGAAATAAGAAGAGCAAATACAAAACTTTTAAGCAGACCAACATATACGTCCTTGAGCCATATTGAATTTAATACATAGTGATAGTATGTTTCTTTTGTTATGCCTAACTGAAAATAGGCTACAATTGCCCCTCCGGACACTCCAAGCACAGTAGTATAAATAGAGAGAGTTGGAAGCATGATAAGCATAGATACGACTCTTGGCATTACCAGAAACGATACGGGATTGATTGACATCATCTCTAAGGCATCTATCTCTTCCGATACCTTCATAGTTCCAAGTTCTGCAGCCATTGCAGCGCCAGAGAAAGCGGTAAGAATAATCGCAGTAAGAAAAGGTCCCATCTCTTTATTCATAATATTTATCATTAATACAGGTACAAGCTCCTGCTGACCGTATTTTGAAAATTCAAATCCCGTATGAATAGCAATAATCATACCTCCAAACAGGGCTACTATCGTACATACGGGCATACTCTTAATCCCGGATATATACATCTGCTTGAGTATCTCCCTTCTTTTAAAAAATATTTTGTTAAAAGAGAGAAACGTATTGAATATAAGTATGAGAGTAAAACCCGAAAAATTAAACAGCTTGATAATGTTGTTACCAAGATCTGAAAATACTCCATAAAATTCTTCTAATATACTTTTTTTCATTATATACTTTTTTATATGCTTTTTTTATTATGACGCTTTTAAAAAAATGTTGTATAATAAAATCTATTACTCATATTATTATCCCTATAGTTGCCATGGAACGGATTAAAACCATACATTACATGTTCCGTTGAAAAATATCCGTCATAATTGGATTCGGTATTTTGACTTGTCAAACTCTCGTCACCCTCTCCGATTCTTACAGGAATCCAAAGAAATTTTATATAAGAACCTTTCCCGCTCTTTTCATATCCGAAAGAACTAAGGAGTATGGTAAACTCGGTAATACTGTCTCTCCTCTTTTCATAGCTGATAATAAAGGGAATCTTCATCTTAAAAAAATCTTTATTCCACACCTGATAATATGTCCGCAAGATTAGTCCAAGATGTTTTTCACCGTCAGGTTTTACACGATACTCAAAAAGAGTCCAAAAGGGTTGATAGAGTTTTTCATATCCCAAACTATCCCGAAACGGCAGAAGTGACAAAACATTGATTGAATATAGACCCGCATCATTCCACTCAAGCTGGAACAAAGGCCATAATTTTACATATCTCCACGATTTGCCGTAGTACTCATGCCCATTAGGATACTCTCTTTTAAATAACCATGCAATAAGACAAGTTACATGATATTCCGATTTATAATAGCCTGAATCCCTTTTTATTCTAAAGTATAAAGGACCTATAAACATACTCTCATAAGTTGATGTCTCATAAGCGCCATAGAATGGGAAAAATATTCTCTTCTTCAACTTCGGTTTATCGGAGTCGCCTATCTGCACCAAAGGCCATGGGAGATTATAACTCGTTTCATTTTTATCAAGGTCATAACCCCATGAGAAGAAGGGCCATAAAATCGTATATGATTTCATTCTTTCATTCTTGCTCCATTTCTTCCCAAATAAAGGAAAAAAGAAAAAGGTATATCTTTCATCATTTGACAGATATAGCTCTCTGTAATTTATTAATAGGAGATATGAATAATTATCATATCTCCCGACCTTCCTGTTATGAGCATAAAACGGGAGAAATCTAAAATCCTCTCTTTGATCTCCCTTGCCCCATGCTATGAAGGGCCACAGTATTGCATATCCCCTGTAATCCTTAAACTCAAATTCTGTATATACCGGAATTGCTGAGGCTAATGCAAAAAAAAGCGTTTTCCATGTAAAGAATCCCGACGGAGGATATAAGAAAAAAAGGGCAATGCCCGGAAAAAAATAGGGCGAGATTCTTTCATACCCAAACTTACCCCTTATATTCCCTCCAATAGGATAGACAAAGAGATAATTGTCTTTATCTCTGTCGCCTTTGCCATAGAGATACAAGGGGAAAAAACCGCTGTCATAATCTTTTTTCCCGTTTGAGTGTTTATAATCTGTTGACTCATAAAGCCAAAAAAATCCCGTTGTAACATCACTCCTTTCGTCTTTTTTATAGCGCCAAAAAAACAGCGGCATTAGCGAAGCCTGAAACAGATTGTCTTCATTTACCGCTTCCAAATAAAAGGGACGATATACAACAGTCGCGCCCGACAGGTTGTTTGTTCTTTCATAAAAGAACCAAAACCAATTAATATCATTGTCTTTATTATTAACGGCTCCATAGGAGTTTGCGGAAAAAAATAATAAAAAGCACAGTATAAAATATATATACTTCATGGAACTCCTATTGTATAAAGACTGCAAATAGCATAATAATATTTTGAGTAATATATATCAACTATGTTTTTTGTGATTTAAAAAGTATAATTGCTGCTGCCGCAATCTCATTTGTGCAATGAATTACAATGGTGTTAATAATATAAAAACTGATTGATATTTTTTATAGAATGTTTAACATACTCATTAGAAAACAGATTAAATGTTAATCAATGGTTAATCATTTAATAACAAAAAACTTAAGCGCTAATGGAGTTTTTTGTTAACGGAGGATAATACTTGAACATGAAAAAGCATATTTCTATAATTTGTCTTCAAAGCATATTGCGCTGCTTGAGTGTTGCTTAGTGAACACAGTCAAATTAAACAGAAAAACCTTTGCTGACACCAGTCGAAATTACATATTCTGCCGCCCCTTTGCCGACACTATATGTTTAATGTTAATATTCTTATTTGTGATTATAATATGCGGCTACGGTAAATCTAAACCGGAAAAACAACATAATCTAAAAAGCGAAACCAAAAAAATCCATGAGTATATCTATACGGAGACTGTTATTGAAGATTTTGAAACAACACCATATTCCGATAGCAGCTTAAAATTTATGCAAAGGGACGGACAATGCGTATTAGACCAAAGCGACAAATATCCTGCGCCTGTTAATAATTCCAAAAAGTATCTTGGAATAAAAGTATATGCCAAAAGAGGAGACGCTTTTAGAATAGAATTTGCAAAACCCTTTGAGATTACAAAATATTGCGGAAGCATATCAATGTGGGTCTATGGAGAAAAAACTGCCGGAGAATTATCTATAGCGCTGCAAGATACTACAGGAGAAACGCACATTCTCCATTTTGGATTAGCCGCATCTAACGGCTGGAAAAAGCTTTCAAAAACTCTTGGTTCTAAAATTAAACAGAATGTTGATTATATCGGCAGCGCAAATTCCATAAAGATACTCTACATTCAATATAGAGCGACAAATAAAACATACCCAGAGTGGCAATATTTTTATATTGATGATATAACAGCGTCGGTGAGAGATAAGTATAGGGACAGAGATGACTGGTAATACAAATTACAAATTACAATGTACAAATGGGGAGTTATTGCAAATTACATTGTACACTGTAATTTGTAATTTGTTATAGACACCGGATACACAACCGGTCGTCCTGTGACGGGATTATTCCTGCATAGAAATTTAGAATCGTATAGACCCGAAAGTTTGTCTTCGGATATTACGTCATTTGGCGTTCCGTCAAAATAGATTGAACCTTTCTTTAACGCTATAATTCTTGAACTGTACTCGGCAGCAATGTTTACATCATGAAAAGCGGCTATAATTGTTGAACCTGTTCTGTTAAATTCAAGCAGTATATCCATCACCTGAGTTACATGCTTATAATCAAGATTTGATACAGGCTCATCAAGAAGTATTAAATCCTTATTCTGTATTAGAGCTCTTGCAATCTTTACAAGCTGAAACTCTCCCGCAGATAATTCCTTAATAGACCTGGCCAAGAGACGGTCTATGGCGCAAAGCTCTGATATATCTTTAATAATTGACTCTTCCGTATTATCCGGGGTAAATAATCTTTTAAACGGGAAACGCCCGAATGAGAGGAACATCTTTACCGAAAAATCAGGTATATCGCCGGGAATCGGTACCACAACAGACATTTTAGATGCAAGTTCTCTTTTACTGTAATTACTTATATTTTTGTCATTAAATATAACGGTACCGCTTGACGGAGCAATCGCTCTAGAGATGACTTTTAGAAGAGTACTCTTCCCGGCGCCGTTTGGACCTATTATTGATACAAATTCGGATTCGCTTAGAGTCAAGTGTATGGAATCTAATACCGTATTATCTCTGTATCCGGCAGATAACGAATCTATTAAAAATACAGGCTTACTCATTTTAGTAAACTTCCCTGCTTTTGAATACAAAAAAAAGGAAAAATATCCCTCCTGCAAATCCTGTAATTACGCCTATAGGTATTTCGTATGGGGAAATAAGCGACCTGCTTATTGTATCGGATAGTATAAGAAATGTCGCGCCTGTTACTGCAGACAATGGGATAAGAGTTTCATTGTCATAACCATTAAAATAGCGCGCAATGTGCGGAATCATCAATCCGACAAATGGTATAATCCCGCCGAGGATTACAGTCAACGCAGCAAGTATAGATGCTAATATTAATATTATACGCAGTTCCCCGTCTGTAATGCCTGAGCTGTGGGAGAAAGACCTGCCTAAGGATATAATATTTATATGTCTGTGATAAATCCATATTAACAGTATAATAACAGAGATTATAAAAAGTATTATCCACTGATTTAAAATCCCGTTTGAAGACAAATCCCCCATCATCCAAATAAGCGCCTTATGTACGCTTTGAGATTCGGCAACCGAAAATAAAAGCATTACCGAAGATGAAAAGATAAAACTCATAGCTACCCCTGCGAGTATAAATATCCCTCCGCCAAATCCTTTGCCAAATGACATTATGTATAGAATTGCAATGGCAATAATACTTCCGATAAATGACGAAAAAATAGTAAGAATCGGTCCAAGAGAGAATATAACGGCAAATGATATGCCAAGAGACGCTCCGCCCGAAACTCCTGTAATAAACGGATCAGCTAAGGGATTCCTAAACAGCGATTGAAATACTGCGCCGCTGACAGACAGGGCAGCGCCTGCAAATGCTGCAGCCATTACTCTTGGGAATCTTATTTCATAGACTATTTCAAATTTAAGGCTCTTTGTGCCGCGAATCAAATCCTCTAAAACAATCAAGGGTGAGATAAATTCCGTTCCAAAACATAATCCGGCTATTATTGACACTATTAGGAGCAATATTGAGATTATTAAAATAATTTTTTTCATCTCTTTGCATTATTTAATATTTCATAAATTTTTTCAACTGAAATGACATAGTCTTTTGGAGTATAGTATGGAATATTTTCATCCCCTATTGCAAATATATTTTTTTTATTTACAAACTCTATGTTTTTAAAATTCTTTAATATTCTAAAGAGATATAACTCATCGCCATGGCTCATTACAATCACTACATCTGGCTGTTTTATTATAAGCGATTCAAGAGTTAATATTGGATATGGGTTCTTCAAATCCTTGAATATATTAATACCGCCTGAGCGCTTTATAATATCTGATATATATGATAAATCCGAAACTGTTATTAAAGGTTTTACAGAGACAAGAAATACTATTTTTAAGTTTACATCTTCTGTTTTAATCTTATTTAATCTATTAACATAATAATCTATCTTTTTTTCAGCATAATCTCTCTTGCCTATTATATGCGACAATTTTTTGTAATTGCTGCTTATAGTCTCAAAATTGTCATTCCTTCCGAATTTGTAATAGCGAAGTCCGAATTTTTTAAAAAAGTTATCCCGCTGAATATCGCTGTCCTCTTCAGACATAAAAACAATGTCGGGTTTAAGCGATATTATCATCTCAATGGAGGGATTGATATAAGTTCCGACTATTGCAATATCCTTTTTATTTATCGGGCAATAGGGAGTTACGCCTACTAAATTATCTTCTGCTCCGAGGTCTATTATTTGGCTTGTCATTGATGGGGAGAGAGAGACTATCTTTAAGCTGCCGGTATTATCCGCAGAGCCGCCGTTTAATGAAATTATAATAATTAACAAAAAAAATATTATATGACGGTTCATAAATACACCTGAAACATTATAAAGAGAAAAAACCTGAAAAAATCTAAATCACACGAGCGTTATAATATGCTCTTCTCTGGCACAGTTAATACAGTAACGTAAACCCTCTTTTCTGTTTTTCACAGGAATATAGTAGTGATTTAGTGTATTAATCTCTTTTCCGCATTTTGAACATTTCATAGAATTTATCTCCTCAAAAATACCTTAATATTATACAAAAAATATAAGTTATCACTTTTAATAAAAAACACATTTTAAGTATTTAGTAAATATATTAATAAATCGGATAAAATTCTCATATAAGTATCCTTTTTTAAAATCTTTAATCTAAAAATAAAAATTTGTTTACAGTATATTACTCTGAACTAATATTGCCACTATTATTAAACTTCAGGGAGGGGTTTATGCCCACAAAGGCAAAAAGCGCTGCAAAAAAAGTTAGAAAAAATGTAAAAAAAACAAATCTAACAAAACTTTACAATCATATGAATAAAATGTCGCAAGATGCAGTTGATAGTGAAATTTTAAAAAAATTTAAAATGCTTATTGATGCAGCAGAAGAAGATCTCCCAAAGATTATAATTGACACATTGATATCCGATCCAAAAGCTTCCGATACTTCGGCATTTCCCGAAGGTCTTCAGCCTTATGTAAAACACTTTGTATTCATGAAAAAGAGGATGAAAAATCCCCCAAAAGCATAGTATAAAAATCAGAATAAAAGTATTTGCTATGTTAAAAGATATTTTGAGGATTTAGTAAAAAGAGCTAATAGTTTCTAAATAAAGGTAAAGGTAAATGAAGTCATTGATTATTCAATATATGTTTCTCCATCTCTTTTAATTACAATAACTCCATTTTCATCAAGCTGCTGCATAATATCTACAATATAATCACGGCACTCCTCTACATCTTTTAACCTTACTGCGCCCATATCATTCATCTCTGCAAGTACAGCCTCTGCTCTGTTTTGACTCATATTTCTAAGCACCTTAAATTTTACATCATCACTTGCGCCCTTTAATGATTTTGCAATAATAAAGTCGTCATTTATTTCATCAACAAGTATCCTTATCTCTCTGTTTGTAAGATTAACAATATTTTCAAATGTAAATGTCATCTCCATAATCTCTTTAGAGATTTGCGGATCTGTCATCTCCATTACTTTCAGAATCTCTTTCTCCTTGTCGCTGCTCATATGATTAAGTATATTTGCAAGAGACTTTACTCCTCCGATATTGCCGTTTTCGGAAATATTTTCTTTGCTTTTCCATCTCTTCTTTAAAGCGCGAGCCACTGCAACAGCAGCTTCTAAAGACGGATTCTTCATCATTGCAAGTTTTACTCCAACTTCTTTAGATTTATCCCGAGTCATATTTTTTAGAACCATACCGCCTTTCTGAGGCTTTAAAAACTTGATAACCAAAGCTATAACCTGAGGCTGTTCATCATTTAACAAATCTATGAGGTCGGAGTCTTTGAGTTCATTCAAAAACTTGAAGTTTGTTTCAATGTCGCGATTTTCAATTCTCTTTATCAGTTCGTCTGCCTTCTCCTCGCCAAAGGCATCTACTACCATCTTCCTTGCCTTATTAATACCCCCTGTTGAATTTTTGGGACTCTTTCTAATCTCAATAATAAACTCGCCTATCAACTCTTCCTTTTCATCATCAGGGAGCGCCTGCATACGCACAATACCGGCAGACAGTTTCTCTATACTCTCTTCATCAAGGTGGCGGAATATTTCTGAAGCTATATCAGGACCAAGTATCATTAGGAGAGCAGCAGCCTTCTCAGCACCTGTCATGTTAAATATGGATTTCATAATATTTTCCTAATTCATCCAGTTTTTTTTAAATTTTTTAGATAAAGACAGAGGATTTATTACAGGGACAGGGCAGGCTTCAGCGCATTTTAAACAATTGATACATTTTCCATAATCAATATCAGCAAGAAAATCATTAACTTCAATTGCAGAATCTATATTTGTGTTATTGCTAAAAACTTCCCTACAAGCCTTTACGCATAGATTACACCCTGTACAGCCAACAGAGCACCCGAACTTCATTACAGCGGGTTTTTCTGTATTACTGCACATGATATGGACATTCATATCTTTTCTAACAAGTTTAATTATATGTTTTGGACATTCCGTGACACAGTTTCCGCAACCTGCACATTTATCTTGATCAATAACAGGCAGATGAGTCCCGGCTATAGTAATTGCTCCAAACGGGCATACATTCTTACAATCCCCAAATCCAAGACAGCCATATTCACATACTTTAAATCCACCCATTATACTCTTTGCAGCCTTACAGCTTTTAGGTCCTTCGTAAAAAAACTTTGAAGATGCCTCATGTACGCCGCCGCGGCAGTGTACTCTGGCAGTCATAGCAGCATCGCTGGGAACACTCTCAACTCCCATAATCTTTGCAATATTATCTACTACAGTCTGACCGCCGACAGGACATAGATTAATATCATATTTATCTTCAACAATTCTGGTACTATAAGCTAAGCAGCCCGAAAAGCCGCATCCCCCGCAATTAGCATTTGGCAAAAATCCGAGAATAAGCTCTATTCTTGAATCTTTTTCAACTTTAAGTTTTATCTTTGCATAAGAGAGAAGCAGCCCTGATATAAGAGCGACTAATGAAAGACTTACAATAGATGCAACTGAAGGGAAAATAATTTCTAACATTAAAAACACTCACCTGTTTTGTTGATACTGTAATATTTATACATTAAAAAAAATCAATAAAAACATCTTAGCCATTTACTCAATCAGCCTTCCTCTTCTTTTCATCAATGGGTATATGCTGTTTGTTGAATCTATATTCTTTAGAATATCTAATCTGTCGGGTTCGGCATAAGATATAAAAGTGTCAGCCTCTTTAACTGTAAATATTTCAGCGTACTTTATTGCTTCATTGTTAAGCCTTGACCTGCTATCCATATAAATAACAAGCTCTGAACCCTCTTTAACTCCGTCAAATAGTCCAAGATTAACAATAACACCGTTATCTTTTACCTTCAAAACCTTGCCGCTATAAGGAATTATATTATATATCTTCTCAGCTGTTGATATTGATATGAGATTGAGGTTTTCTCTCCCTTTTTTTGATTCCGACAATTCATATATTATATAACCTTTATTCACATCCATGATCTTTAATGTTATATTTATATAATCATCAATGTCTGATATTTCTCCATAAATCAGGTAATCAAATTTTTGTTCACTCCTGTCGGTTATCTCCTTTATTCTTTTTATGCTTCTAAAAAGATTCTCGCCGTCTGTTTTAAGACTGCCGACTAACCCTTCCCTTTCGCTAAGACCGATTGTTTTCATTCTTCCGAACTGTTGAATAGCAAAGGTAAGATTTCTTCCCAGTATCTTACCTGAATCTAATTGATCTGTAATCCTGCCTGCCGAGTTGAAATTAAGAACTAAAACCGACGGCACATCTCTTGGCAAATCGTCAGCTATGTAACCCTCCCTTGCATAGAGCTTATCCCTTCTCTTCATAACCGCAATATTAAGCATATCCTGATATTTAAATTCAGGATACTGCATTAAAAGATTTTTCATCTCATCAATCATCAGCTTATTATAGTCTAATATTGAGTAATAGTTTATAAGCTGTTCGCGCACATCTCTGTTTAACGGATTCATATAGAGCGCTCTTCTTAAGTAGTATATAACATTTGTATGGAGGCTCTCTCTGCGATTTATTTTTGACAGTTCAATATTTTCATTTGAAAGCATTATCCTTGCAGGGTGTTCGCTTTTATATCCATTCAACACAAGGAAATCTTCTAATCTCCCCTTAAGAAATGAGTATGAAGGGAACCTCTTATATGCAGATAACATATGGTCAAGAGATCCTCCCTTATCCCCGGACATATCATACGCAAGCGAGAGAGTATATAATACCGATTTACTCTTATTTATCTCTGCAGCTTTTGTAATATATGATAATGCCGAATCCTTTATATCCTTTAGCTGTTCGCTGTTTTCTTGCCCCTTGAGCGCTGTGTTATAATTATAGTCATCTATCTCCATTAGAGATATAATACCAATATACATATTTGCCTTAAAATTTGAAGGATTAATGGAGAGTGCCTTTAAGTATGATTCACGCGCTTCAACCAATGAATCCGAGTCGCCTGTCATTATATAATTCTTTAAGAGTATATCGCCATATTTAATGTACCCTTCAGGAGATTCATTTACGCTGTCTATAGCCCTCTCTACAAATTTTCTTGCCTCTTTTAATCTACCCTCATCTGATTTAATATCAGCCATTAAAAGGAGAGACTTAAAATGATATGGATTGCCTTTAAATATATCATCAAGCTTTCTTTTTGCCCAGAGCCTTTTATCCATCTTATAATATACATATGCCTTGCCATATTCAGAATCTATTGATTCGCCTGATATTTTTGCCGCTCTGTCAAAATACTCTATTGCATTGCTGAATCTTCCTGTTTCGGATAAAACCATGCCTATTCCGTTGAGTGCATCAATTGAATTATCAATCTTTAGTGCATCAGAAAACAATTCAAGCGCCTTATCATATACTCCAAGTTCATAGTAGGATTTTGCAGCTCCAATCATTGAATCCGAATATCTGCTGTTTAATCTGAGAGAATTAGTAAAGTTAAACAGCGCCTTATCATATTCGGTTCTATTAAAGCTGTCCCATCCATCCTTATTTAAGGATATTGCATTTTGCGCGCTTGTAATTGATTGGGATAGTATAACAGCCGATAGAGATATGGTAATATATATGATCCTAATTAGTTTACTAATATTCAAGTCAAAGCCTCCGATATATTTCACTAATAACTATACTCTTTAAATGGATAAAATTTTATATAAATATTTAATGCCAACCTGCTTTATATATTATTATAATATTTATCTACTTACAAAAATCAAACAAAAAATATATGGAATATTTTAATTTCTGAGGATTACAGCCTTATAGATAAGACATACCCAAAATCGACAATTTTGTATAATTCATATAATTAATAAAAATTTTTCAGCACGAATACATATAAATGAAAAAAAATTAAAAAATATTGTTATGGACTAAGATTATTAATAAATTTTCTATTAAAATATGGTTCTTAATGATTTTAATAAATTGTTCTTACTTCCGATAATAGAAATATGTATAACATACTAATTGCCGACATATCAGAATACAGAAATACATTAAAGGACTTTTTTGACAAAAATAGTTACAATGTAATACTATGCGATTCTGCATTTAGCGCTATCTCAAAACTTAAAGCGTATGATTTTGATCTTGTTGTATCAGAAGTACAACTTCCGGGAGACAATGCCTTTGAACTTTATGAATATATAAATAAAAACTATCCCTTTATCCCAATGATTATGATTACAGACAAGAATATAGACCTGTTTTTTCATAGGATATTTGAACAGGGTATTGGGAATGTACTTCAGAAATCTATTGATTCAGATGAGATTCTTAGCCTGTCACAGAAACTAATTACAAAAAAAAACATATTTGGATTAAACAATTATCTTGATAATATAATTGAAACTAGAAGGTTAAAGATCCGAAAATCTATCCAGATAAACCGCGCAGTTTCTCTTATTATAGATCAAGTACAAGATTGGAATTTAAAGATATCAAGCCTCATGACTCTTAGACTAATTCTTAATGAAATCATAATCAATGGCGTTTACCATTCCCATGGGTTCACAAATGAAAAACTGAAAAGAATTCCTGTTGAGCTGCCTGACGATAAATTTGTTGATATCCATTTTTGCCGTACAGACGACGCATTTGCAATATCGATTGTTGATTCAAATGGTATCCTTACAAAGATGAAGATACTTGAAAGTATCAATAACGTGATTAAACAGAATTTATTAATTGAAGAATCAATTACAACCGGCGAGGATATAAGCGATTTTATTGAAGAATCCGGACGAGGATTAGACTTAGTGCGAAAACTCTCTGCCGATTACTACTTTATCATAAAAAAAAATTACCGCACAGAGATTATTTTAATATTTAAGAATAGTGACGGACCATCAGATGTTGAAAAGACATCACTTAAAATTATTGAAGACTTAGGTTGAACGGAAATAGTTATCCCTCTCACGCATGGGGCTATCTGATAAGTAACAAGAGTAAACGATAAGTACATTCTTATGTCATTGCGAGCGCTTCAACCATGTTTGAGTATAGATTGTGTAACCTGCGCGTGGCAATCCAGAGTCTTAATTTATCCGTCTGGATTATATCCCACTGGATTGCCACGCCGAGTTTACATTGTTCTATCGGGTGAACTTAAAATAGGTTTCGCAATGACATAAGAATGTAACTGATCACGCTGAGCCTGACGTGTTGCCTGACTGTTACTTATTAGACAGCCCCAATTAGTATTATTCACTCATACGCCTTAAAAAAGCCGGTATATCAAGGTCATCTTTAAGAAAATCTTTTTTATTCTTTCTGTCATAGTCTAAAGAAAATGTTTTATTTATAGCTGTTGATTTCGGCTTATTAACATCCTGCTTTCCTTCAATAAGCGTAAGAGATGTTCCGCCCTCTCTAGCCTTTAATCCGTCAGGTTTTATTACTAACATATTCTTTTTAATATCAAATCCCGTAGCTATTACTGTTACCCTTACCTTATCATTAAGGACAGGATCAATAGTAGTTCCAACTATGATCTCTGCGCCCGGATCTGCCTGCTTTGTAATTTCATTAGTTAACTCATTTGCCTCATGCATGGAGAGATCATTTCCGCCTGCGATATTGATAAGAACCGCCTTTGCGCCCTCAATATTTACCTCTTCAAGGAGAGGACTATTAATTGCCATCCTCATTGCATCAATAGCCTTATTCTCTCCAGTTCCTAAACCTACACCCATAAGAGCATCACCTTTCTCTTTCATTACAGTTCGTACATCGGCGAAATCTACATTTACAACTCCTGTTATCATAATTAAGTCGGATATTCCCTGAACTCCCTGCCTTAATATATCATCTGCAAGTTTGAATGCATCTAAAACCGGCGTTGTTCTATCAATTATTTTAAGTAGAAGTTCATTTTGGACAGTTATCAATGTATCCACTTGAGTCTTCATATTTTTAATACCCTCTTCAGCCTGAGTCATTCTTTTTTTACCTTCGGATTTAAAGGGTTTTGTTACAACTCCAACTACTAAAGCGCCTAATTCTTTAGCTATCTCTGCCACTACAGGAGCTGCCCCTGTTCCGGTTCCGCCCCCCATACCGGCAGCAATAAAGACCATGTCGGCGCCTTTAAGAGCCTTATATATTCTATCTCTGTCTTCATTAGCAGCCTCTTTACCTATTTCAGGATTAGCTCCTGCGCCAAGTCCCTTTGTAAGCTTTACACCGAGCTGAATTTTTTCCTCAGCCAAAGAGGCTCTAAGCTGTTGAGCATCTGTATTAGCAACTATAAATTCAACCCCCTTCAGTCCGGTTGCTATCATTCTGTTGACAGCATTAATCCCTGCACCTCCGACACCAATTACCTTTATAACTGTCTCTAAAGGCTTATCTTCTTCTAATATAAACATATAATTCCTCCATTTATTCTTTTTAATATAAGTTATTCCTTCAAGGCATACTTTTCGTTTTTTAAAAGATTATGTCTCATTAAAACTTGAGTCAGATTAGATAATCAATAATTTGCCGTCTAATCTGAATAAATTTGTATTAAAATTATTTTGCAACATACAATTAATTAAAATAATGTAATCAATAATATTGACTAATAAAGTATTTATAATTAAATTAATAGTATATTTTGTCAAACTATTTTTTTATATCCTCCCAATTTTTTATAGATATTCCTCAAATATTCTTTTAATCCTGTTTATAATGCCGGACTTACCTCTTTTATAATTTTTCTCTCCACGAAACTTGTTCATTCTAATCCCGTATTTTAGCAGTCCAACCCCATTTGCAAATTGCGGAGTAGCCACAACATCTTTAAGTCCCACTATATCTACAGGAGAACCTATTCGTACAGGCATATTAAAAACCCTTTCTGCAGCCTCTACAGAACCGTCAAGCATACTGCCGCCGCCGGTTAAAACAATACCTGCTGCAAGCATATCTTTTTTGCCGCTCTTCATAAGCTCATGGTCAACCATCTCCATAATTTCACTTACTCTTGGTTGAATTATCTGAGTCAACTCCTGCCTAAAAAGCCTTCTTGGCGCTCTCCCCCCTACTGACGGCACCTCTACCATATCAGATGCATCCACAAGGGATAACTCTGCGCATCCGTATTTCCTTTTTATCATCTCAGCCGATTCTAAAGATGTTCTCAATCCAATTGATATATCATTTGTTACATGTATACTGCCTACAGGGAGTACAGATGAATACGCCACACCGCCTTCTAAATATACTATAATATCAGTAGTGCCGCCGCCAATGTCTATTAAAGCTGTCCCAAGCTCTCTCTCATCTTTTCCTATTACAGCCTCTGCCGATGCAATTGGATTAAAAACTATATCTCTATGTTGAAATCCGGCTTTACCAACAGCTTTAATCATATTCTGTATGCTTGTCGTTGCAGCGGTAATGATATGGACTTCAGCCTCTAATCTTACGCCGCTCATGCCGACAGGATATTTGATTCCGGACTGATCATCTACTGTAAACTCCTTTGATAAAACATGCATTATCTCTCTATCAACCGGAATAACAATTGCCTGTGCAGCCTCTACAACCCTTTTAACCTCAAGTGCCGTAATTGTTCTATTTCTATTTGCTATTGCAACTACACCTTTAGAATTTTCTCCCTTAAGATGTTGTCCGCTTATCCCAACAAATACGCTGCTGACCTCATATCCTGACATTAATTCCGCATCATCTATTGCCTTCACAATTGAAGCAGAGGTATCATCAATATTAACTATTACGCCGTTTTTTAATCCCTTTGAGGGGGCAATGCCTACGCCTGCTACTTCGACCTGACTATTTTCATTTAGATAACCTATTACAGCACATGTTTTAGTAGTTCCTATGTCAAGCCCGACAATGATATCTTCCATTCAATTACCTCCAACAATTATCTGATGAGCACTCTTTTGTCATTAAGGTTAATAACCTCAGGATAAATATTTACCGCATCAAGATAAGCAGCGCTCTTCTCAATCTTTTTTAAACCGCTCAAACTATTTTTTACTATGAAATGAGTTCTCCTGCTCTTTAATTTTACAATTAAATTCATGTCACTATTAATCTTAATTTCAGCCAATTCTTCAAAAAAAAACCATTTTGCTTTAGCAATATGAATAAGATTATTAAATAATATTTTAATATATCCACCCTTACTTGCATCTTCAAAAAAATTCTTCTCTATAACTATTATCGGCATATCTGTTTTAAAAAAACTGCCTGAAGATAGAACATTCCTGTTTTCATCTACAAGACACGGAACGCTTATATCCTTATCAATTTTAAATATCATAAAAAGCGGATAAACTTCCTCAACTGATATAATGAGAATATTTCTATCAATAACAATGTTGTAATCTTTTATCTTAACATCGCAATCAAGGACACTCTTCAGAGATTTAGTATCAATCAATATCCCGATTTTTGATGTTCTTGCATCTGATTTTTTAATAATTTCAAGCTTATCAACATTCTTTATACCGCGAAATTCAATACCCTTAACATCAACCAGCGTATCAGAGCTGACAGCAGAAGCAGAGAATAGAATCATTAATATAAGAATAATAAACTTTTTCATATTATCATTATCTCTCTTTATCTTATCTCACTTTATCCGGTCCAATATGGCTGGTCCAATCTTATATATATCGCCGGCCCCTAAAGTTATTACTACATCTCCGCCTTTTAAAACTTTCACTACGGAATCCGCTATATCTTCAAATCTATCAATTAACGCTGCTTCTCTATTACCGTGTTTCTGTACAGCCTGAAGAATAAGCTCAGTTGAAATCCCTTCTATCGGTTCTTCTCCTGCAGGATATATAGCTGTTAAAAATATTTCATCTGCATGTCCAAATGATCTGCCAAATTCATCCCACAAAAGCTTTGTTCTGGAATATCTGTGCGGTTGAAATATGACAACAATACGTCTTCCGAGATTTCTTAAAGCTGATAGAGTAGCTCTTATCTCTGTCGGATGATGACCATAGTCATCCATTACAAGTATATCATTCTTTTCCCCTATTCGCTCAAGTCTTCTTCCGACACCTTTAAAGTTTTTCAAGCCGTCTCTAATGGATTCATACTTTAGACCAATCTCAAGAGATACTGCAATAACAGACAAAGAATTTAACACATTGTGATTGCCAAGCTGTGAAAGAATAAAATCTCCAACAGGCTTATCTTTATAATTACACGTAAAACAGGTCTTTCCGTTTTCCATTCTTATATTATGAGCCGTAAAATCAGCATCCTCATTAAAACCATACGTATAATATGGTCTTTCAATACGCGGGAGAAGTTCTCTGATCACATCATCATCCGTACAAAGCACGGAATAACCATAAAATGGAATATTATTGATATATGTTAAAAATGCCTCTTTCAATCCTTCAAAATACTTATAGTGATCAAGGTGGTCTGCATCAATATTAGTAACGATTGCAATAGTTGGAAGCAGTTTTAAGAAAGAACCGTCCGACTCGTCTGCTTCAAAAACAATATATTCCCCTTGACCTGCCCTTGCATTGGATCCAAAATTAAAAACCTTGCCGCCTATTATAGCTGTGGGATTCATCCCCCCATCACTTAAAACCGAAGCAAGCATTGATGAGGTTGTTGTTTTCCCATGAGTCCCCGCTATCCCAATCCCATGCTTAAGCCTGACTAATTCCGCCAGCATCTCCGATCTATGTATAATTGGAATTTTTCTCTTTCTTGCTTCAATAATCTCCGGATTGCTTGAATCTATTGCGCTTGATGTTACTACAACATTATAATCTAAAATATTAGATGCCGAATGACCTATGAATATTTTCCCTCCTAAAGATTCAAGCCTTTTAGTCTGTTCCGATGGTCTGAGGTCAGAGCCTGAAACCTCATAGCCTATATTTATTAGTATCTCGGCAATCCCGCTCATTCCGATACCGCCAATACCGATAAAATGCATTTTCTTTGAATTTCTAAACAAGTTACTTACCTCTAATATTCAGTATTTCTTTAATTTTATTTACTATTATATCTTCAGCATCTGTTTTTGAAACAGACTTCGCGCAATTTGACATTGCTTTAAGTTTTCTTGGATTATTCAAAAGATCAAAAAGCACCGGACCAACCTTTTCCGGTGTTGCTTCATTATCTTTTATTACAACAGCAGCCCCTGCCGAAACAAATGAATCTGCGTTTTTGCTCTGATGATCCATCGCAGCATATGGGTATGGAATCAATATTGACGGTACCCCTGCTGCAGCTAATTCCATCATAACCCCAGCCCCTGATCTTGATATAGCTATATCACAAGCCTTATATGCTTTCCCTATCTTTTTGATATATGGAGATAGAAAAATAGAACCTGCTTCTATTTCATTTTGTGATCTGTATTTAAATTCCTCAAAAGAATATTCTCCGGTACTCCATATTATTCCGGTATTTTTAAACTCGCGGGGATAAATTTTCTTAAGTCCAAGTACAAGATTATTAAGTCTAAGTGCGCCTTGACTGCCGCCAACTACTAATATTACCTTATCACAGTGTCCAAGATTAAAAGTTTTTTTTGCCTCACTCTTTGGCATCTCAACCAATACGTTATCTCTTATGGGATTTCCACAGTGTAAATATTTTTCAGGCATCTTAAAATATGAAACAGCATCAGGGAATGTACCGAATATCATCCTGCAATATCTTTCAAATATAACAGTAACTTTACCGGGAACGCTATTCTGCTCGCAAAGGAATATTGGCGCTTTGAGCAATTTCGCAGCTACGAGTGCAGGGACAGACGTATATCCGCCCATCCCAACAACTGCCACTATATCGTTCTTCTTTATTAATCTTATTGCCTTTAAAACAGAACTTATAAATCTTATAATAAACACAGGAATCTTCAGTGGATTTTTTGTCAGCGCCGGCGCTTTGTATGTAAATAATTTATCGTTCCCTATATCATTAAAAGTGCCTAATTTCATGTCATCCTTTACAGTAAGAAAGAAAGGATTCATAGTGCCATCTACGCTGAGTTTCTCATATATAGCTATACCGGGGCTTATATGACCGCCTGTTCCTCCTCCGATTATCATTATATTCTTACTCATAATTCCATACCTCTTCAAGATTTACTCCACGTGTAGATGTTTCTCTATATTTTGATATATTGAGAAGTATTCCTGCTGCAATCATATTACTTAGCAGCGAAGAACCTCCATAGCTGATAAACGGAAGCGGCACTCCTGTTGTTGGAAGTACGCCTGCAACAACACCCATATTAACAAACGCCTGAGCTGTAATCATTAGACTTAATCCAATAGATAGAAACCTGCCAAAATCATCAGGGGCATTCAGTGATATGAGTATCCCTCTCCAAAAAACAAAACAGAATATAACAGCTATAAAAACCGTTCCTATAAGACCTGTTTCTTCAGCTATTACAGCAAATACAAAATCAGTATGAGGTTCAGGAAGTTTTACAAGTTTCTGAGCACCTAATCCAAGACCTACTCCAAGCAGTCCACCTTTTTTAAATGCTGTAAAAGACTGAATCACATGATAGCCTACGCCATATCTGTCTTTCCATGGATCTATAAAAGCAATAATCCTGTCCCATCTATATGAAACCTGATATATCATGAGATAGAACATCGGTACGCTTAGTATAGAGATAAAAAAGATATATAACATTGGAAACCCGGATATGAAAATAATAAAAGCGCAGATTATTAACAGGTTCATTGCTGTTCCAAAATCCGGCTGAAGCATTATAAGAACAAAAATAATGCTGATGATAATCATAGGCGCTAACAGTTGTACAACCCGATTTTCTTTTGCATCTGCCGAGTAGATATTTACAAGATATATCACTACAACAAGCTTCACAAACTCCGCAGGTTGAATATTTAAAATCCCCAGACTGATCCATCTTGATGAACCTTTAACATTTGATCCGATCCCCGGTATTAACACAGCAATAAGTGCAAACATTGAGAACACAATCATGATCCTTGAATATTTTGCATGATTTCTATAATCAATCCCTTGAAAGATAAAAAGCGCCAAAAGACTTATAATCCCCCATATAATTTGCCGCTTAAGGAAGTAAAAAGAATCGCCGAAAACTCTTGATGCATAAACTGCGCTTGCGCTGTAAGTCATGGCAAGTCCAATACCTGCAAGCGTAAAGATTGCAGCAAATAAAAACAGATCGGGTTCCCCCATTCTCCTTGTATCAAGAATACCTTTCAGTTCCAAGAGATTTTACCCTCCGACAGTTTATTAAAGCACTCTTTGAAAGTATTTCCCCTCTCTTCATAGTCTGCAAACATATCATACGAAGCGCAGGCAGGTGAGAGTAGTACCATGTCGCCGTCTTCGGAATTTTTCATTGCCTTTAACACCGCATCTTCCATATTATCTGCCTTTACGGTATTAAAGCCTTTAAAAATTTCAGAAAAGAGTTCACTCGACTCGCCAATGAGAACAATAGTTCTTGCCTTCTCTGCTACAATATCTCTAAGCTTTGAGTAATCATCCCCTTTTGTTCTTCCGCCTATTATAATTACGCCATTATCTTTAATGCTCTTAACAGCCATCTCAACAGCGTTAATGGTTGTCGCTTTAGAGTCATTGACAAAACTTCTTCCGGCATAATTGCCGATATACTCCATTCGATGCTCAAGTCCTTTAAATGAGTAACATGCATCGCTTATTTTATTAAAATCCGGTATTAGATTAAGTTTTTTATGAAGAGACAGTACCATAAGGAGTGACGCCATTACATTATATACATTATGAATCCCTATTATGCTCAACCTCTTTACATCAACTACAGGAATTATATAACCGTCATAAACGACATAAATTTTTTCATCTCTGTAAAATGAATCTGCGCTGTCATCATATACGGAGAATCGCAATGAGTTTGATGGAAAATCCATTTTACTATTTTCAATTATTTCATTATCACAATTGTATATAAAAAAGTCAGAGTTATTCTGGCGCATGAATATACGTTTTTTTGCTTCATAGTATTCATGAATATCTTTGTATCTGTCAAGATGATCAGGCGCTACATTGAGTATTGAAGCTACATCAGGTTTAAACGAATCAATTGTTTCAAGCTGAAATGAAGAGAGTTCAATAACAGTAATCGTTTCATCGGACATTCTATCTACAAATGTTATAAGTGGAATCCCTATGTTTCCGCATATAAACGTTTCAAAATCCAACTCTTTAAATATATGACCTGTTAAACTTGTAGTAGTAGATTTGCCGTCAGTTCCCGTAATACCTATTATACTGCCTTTCATATAGCGATATGCAAGTTCTATCTCAGAGATTACAGGTATTTTTCTATTGTACGACTCCTGTATCAGCGGTATAGTTTTAGGCACTCCGGGACTTAATACAACCAGATCAAATCCTTGATTGAGTATATCTACGCTCTGATTGCCGGCAATCACATTCACCGATGAATTAAGGCTGCTCATTATATCCTTTAGTTCATCCTTGCTTTTAATGTCGGAAACAGTTACATCAATCCCGCGTGATGCTAAAAAATTAGATACTGCAACTCCGGTCCTGTAACCGAGTCCAACCACTAAAACTTTATGAAGATCTGCAGCCATTCAATCATACCTTTTATAAAATTTTAAGCGATGCTAATCCAAACAGCGCAAGTATAAATCCGAGGATCCACATTCTTACAACAACCTTCTGCTCCGCCAATCCTGAAAGCTCAAAGTGATGATGGATAGGAGCCATTTTAAATACCCTTTTCCCTCTGAGCTTAAATGAAGCAACCTGTATTATTACCGACAATGCCTCTATAACAAAAACGCCTCCGACAATAAAAAGAAATATCTCCTTTTTTATCATAACGGCAACTATACCTATAATCCCGCCTAATGCAAGCGAACCTGTATCGCCCATAAATACAGATGCAGGATTGCTGTTAAACCAGAGAAAACCTATAAGCGCTCCAATCAATGCCGATAAGAAGACTGTCAATTCTGCACCGTGCGCAATATACGGAATCAAAAGATATTCGGCGATTTTTATGTTACCTGTAAGATATGTCATAATCGAAAGCGCAAAAACCGTAATCGCAACAGCGCCTGTAGCAAGCCCGTCTAAACCGTCGGTAAGATTAACGGCATTTGAACTGCCTACAATTACTATTACCGCAAATATAATCCATACAAGACCTAAATTCATTATTGCATTATTTATAAACGGAATATACAGAGTTGTTGCCTCTTTTGAATTAGAAGGGAAAAAATAGATAATAAGCGCAACTATCAGCGCTATTAGTATTTGAAAAATCAACTTAACTTTCGGATTTAATCCGTCCTTTTTTTTCTTTACTGTTTTAATATAATCATCAACAAATCCTAAAACAGTAAGTGATACAGTAGCTATTAATATAGTGATAAGGTAGTGATTGAAAAAATTTCCCCAAAGAATAATCGAGGCTACCACTGCGCCAATGATCATTACACCGCCCATAGTAGGAGTTCCTGCTTTGGATTTGTGACTCTCCGGTCCAAGCGTTCTAATCTCTTCGCCGAGTTTAAGTCTTTGAAGCCATTTAATAACAAAATTGCCAAGTATAAGAACCAAAATCAAAGATGTAATAGCGGCAGCCATTGATCTAAAACTTATATACTGAAACAATCGAAAATATGAAACATATTCCTTTAATGGCAGTATCAGATGATAAAACATCTACTTCACCTCATGCAATAAGTTTGCTTACAACATCTTCCATCTTCATAGATCTGGAACCCTTTATAAGCACAATATCATTTTCTTTTAAATAACTTTTAAGAAAGATTACTATATCATCTTTTGTGTCAAATACTTTAACAGCTCTGCTGTCGGCTCCGGCTGATAAAGCCCCTTTTTCATAATACTTAGCCATCTCACCATAGAAGATGAGAAGATCAAATTTTCTTGCGCCTGCAAATTCGCCTACTTTAACATGATAGACAGATGAGGATTCCCCCAGCTCCTTCATATCTGCAAGAACAACGATCTTTCTTCTTTTGGGGAATACATCACAGATCGATTCAAGAGCAAACAGCGATGAGAGCGGATTTGAATTATATGTATCGTCAATAACCGTAAATTCTTTGTCAATTATTTCACTCCTGCTGCCGACATTTGCAAAACGCGAAAGAGAATCCGATATATCCGCAATATTTATATCTAAAACTTTAGCCACAGAGAGCGCCGCCAGAATATTATAGAGATTATGCTTTCCATATAATGGAACTGAGATTAATCTCCCGCTATAAATTACTTCTGTTTTTGTTGCATATAATTTATATGATTCCGGGTAGATGTCTGCTTCCGCGCCAAGACCAAAGGTAAAGAGTTTGATTTTATGTTCGCCTGCAATCTCTTTTATAATATGAAAACATTCCGTATCTCTGTTCACTATAAGTGTTGAACCCTGTTTCATACCTTTAACAATTTCGGATTTTGCAAATGCTACATTTTCAATACTGCCAAGAAATTCAAGATGACCTGCGCCTATGTTTGTTATTATGCCGATATCCGGAGAAACCATAAGTGAAAGCCTTTCAATTTCTCCTTTGTGATTCATACCCATTTCAATTACCGCAGCTTCATAGCTCTCATCCAATTTTAAAAGTGTAAACGGCACGCCTATTTCATTATTATAATTTTTAATATTCTTAAGGGTCTTATATTTTGATGCGAGAGCTGAGTATATCAATTCTTTTGCTGTAGTTTTACCGTTAGTCCCTGTAACGCCGATTGTAACAGGCTTAAATCTATCCCTGTGAGATTTTCCTATCTTCCCAAGCGCAGATAAGGTATCGTTACACAGTATTAATGGAGTTTCAAAGTTTAGCGCGGATTTCTCATACCCTTTTTTCATTGTAAGAGAGCAGGAAATTTTTTTGCTTGAGAAAAGTTCTTCTATGAAATCATGTCCGTCAAACTTTTCTCCTATTATCGGAACAAATAGAGTATTTTCACCAATCTCCCTTGAGTCTGTTGATATTGTTTCAATCATAGTATCAAGAGCGCCGCAGATCACTTCTCCCCCTATGATCTCTGCAGCCTCTCCTGCAGTAGTTTTAAAAAATTCCTTCAAACTCTTCTCTCATTTATATATTTTGATACCATTTCTCTATCATCAAAATGATATTTAGTTTTTCCTATAATTTGGTAATCCTCGTGTCCCTTGCCGGCAATTACAACAATGTCGCCTTTTGAGGCTTTATTAACTGCAATGGCAATAGCTTTTTCTCTGTCAGGCTCAACTATGCAGTCTCCATCCTTCATCCCGGATGTTATATCTTTAATTATAAGCAGAGGATCTTCAGTCCTCGGATTATCACTTGTTACTATAACAATGTTTGAATACTCTAAGGCTGTTTTAAACATTATTGGTCTCTTGGTCTTGTCCCTGTCGCCGCCGCATCCGAAAACCGTGATGATACTTTCATGGGGCATAGCCTTAAGAGATTGAAGGAGTTTAAGCAGGGCATCGCTTGTATGAGCATAATCAATAACAGAATAGAAACCTAACGGAGATTCTACAACCTGTAATCTGCCGGGAACTGCCTGCAGCCTGTTCATTCCCTGAACAGCAGATTCTCCGTCAAGCCCGGAATAATAAGCTGACCCGAATGCGGCAAGTGAGTTGTAAATTTGAAATTTTCCTGCAAGTTTTAATGATATATCATAGGATTTATCTTCACAATTCAGTATATATTTTAAACCGGAAATAGTATCTTCAACGGAGTTCTCTACAGCAGTAATATCCGCTCTATTTTTTAGAGCGTAGGATTTCATGGAAAATGAATATTTATCTTTTTCATTATAGATTTTTTTTCCATATTCGTCATCTATATTAATAACTGCATTTTTATTCAGCTTGGAACTTCGGTCTAATATATCAAAGAGTCTCTTCTTGGCATTAAAATATGCATCAAAGGTTTTATGAAAATCCAAGTGATCCCTTGTTAAATTTGTAAATATGGCGCTGTCGAGTTCAATATCATCCGCCCTGTTGAGTTCAAGACCATGTGATGAAATTTCTATTATAACATGAGTAACTCCGTCGTGAAGCATAAGACTTAACAGCTCATGAATATCCTTTGACTCAGGCGTAGTATGAACCGCAGCAGAAACCTTATCCTTCCATCTATAATTAATTGTACCGATAACACCGCATGAGAATCCGCATGCCGAATAGATAGATTCTAAAAGATATGTTATTGAAGTCTTACCGTTAGTTCCTGTAATCCCTGTTACATGAAGTTTCTTAGACGGATTGCCGTAAAATATTGAAGAGGCTGCGGAGAGGGCGCATCTTGTATTTTCGGATACAAGTATTGAAATACCGCTATCAGACAGATGAGAAAAATCATTGAGCCTTGACTCTGATATTATAATAGATTTACACCCGTTTTTTACTGCACTTTCAATAAATGAATGACCGTCACTTTCAAATCCCTCTACAGCTACAAAGAGCGAACCGGCAACAACCTTTCTTGAGTCATATTCAATAGATGTGACATCCAAATCTTTGGCTGCAAATACGGATTTAATTATACTCTTAGAATTATTTATAATATCACTTATCTTCATCTTTCTTTATGTCACTCTGATCTATCTTTATTACAATAATATCCTCTGGTCCAAGCCTCTTTAGATTATTTCTATCGGCATAAGCTTCCATGTGATGAAAATTTCTTAATCTTTCCAATTCAAACTTAAGCTTATCATTAATAGCGCTTAACTCCTTCTCTGTCTTAATAAGCTTTTTATAATCCAGCCTCATCTTCATCATCTCTATATTCTGCCAAACATGTGAGATAACAAAAATGCTTATCGCAAGTACAATGGAGAAATATTTCATCTATCCATTCCTCTTATCTTCATCGCTGCGCGGAGTTTTGCGCTTCGCGATCTGTTATTCCATTGTACTTCATCGTCATCTGCCTCAATCGGTTTCTTTGTCAAAACCTTCATAAACGGCTTATTCATACATAAACATTTTTGAGGTTCAAGAGAACACGTACACCCGTCCTTCATCCTTCTAAAAAAATTCTTAACAATCCTGTCTTCAAGGGAATGAAATGAAACAGCCATTATAATACCATTCTCATTCAATATACTAAATCCACCCCTAAGCCCTTCTTCTATGGATTTAAGCTCATTGTTTACTTCAATCCTTACACCCTGAAAGATCCTTGTTGCAGGATGGATATTTTTTACATGAAACCTCTTTGGTATTGCCGCAAGAACTATAGATGCAAGCTCCTTTGCGCTGTTAATAGATTCCTTAGCTCTCCTTTCAACAATTATTCGTGCAATGTGCACTCCCCACTTCTCCTCTCCATACTCTCTGAAAACCCTTTCCAGCTCTTTTTGAGAATATTTATTAATCACATGCCATGCATCTAAACCTTCACCGTCAAGGCTCATATTAAGAGGGTCTTCCGATGCAAAGGAAAATCCCTTATTGCTTTTATCAAAATGGTATGATGAAATACCAAAATCATAAAGTATATAATTTGGCTTAATCTTATCCTCAAAATACTCGCCGATTGATGAAAAATTGCCGTTTACAAAAACAATCCTCTCGCCAAAAACAGAGAGTCTTGACCTTGCTATTTCGAGAATATCGTTATCCCTTTCAAACCCAACGATCTTCAAATTTGGAAAAATCTTTAGGAGAATCTCCGAATGTCCACCCTCTCCAAGCGTACAATCTGCAAGGAGACCATTCCCGCCCAAAGATTCCCTGACAAAATCAACAATTTCACGCCATAAAACCGATTTATGAATATATAAAGGATTATAAAATTCATCAATCCTTTGATTATGTCTCATTAGACTTTATACCCTTAAAAACCAAGGTCGTCGGCAAATGATTCAAGAATTTCACCCTCCGGTCTGTATCCATCATATACCTCTTTTGACCAGATTTCAATTTTGTTGCTTAACCCGAGTACAATTACATCATTCTTTATTTCAGCATATTTTAAGAGATATGACGGTATAACCATCCTCCCCTGCTTATCCAACTCACACTCACTTGCTCCGCCGACGAGGAATCTTAAGCTCTTTCTATTCTTAGGGTCGGATTGGGGGAGAGGCATAAGCTTTGTATCTACAAACTCACGCCATTCTTCTTCGCGAAAAGCCATCAAACACTTATCAAAGCCGTAAGTGACTATAAGCTTATCCATTGGAGTATCCATTCCAAAGGCTTTTCTGAGTTTAACAGGTATGGCAACCCTGCCCTTCTCATCAAGAGCAGGCGAATATTCCCCCATGAACATGTAATTATTCCCCTTAAAAAATGAAGCAATTCAATAATTATCACCATTTTTCACCATTTTTTACCAAAATAAATATAAATGTCAAGAAATAAAAAGAAAAAATGGGAGAAAAATTATTTTTTATACAAAAAAACCGAAAATTAGTAGAGACAAGGCTCAACCTGTCGCTACTAATTTAAAAAAAACAAAAATTAATTTAATTTTCCTTGACTCATATTATATAAAAATATTTAGTCTTTTTTTAGATTTCGCGGGTGTAGTTCAATGGTAGAACTTTAGCCTTCCAAGCTAAATACGTGGGTTCGATTCCCACTACCCGCTCATTATTTAATCACAAAAACGCGCCAAATCTCAAGATAAGCTTTATGTCATTAAACGGGTGGGATATGTAGAAGATTCTATTATATTGGGTTGAGATATCGGTAAAAAACATATCAGTCCAGAAATATCTTACTGTTACGCCTGTAAGTAATGAAAAGTCCAAGCTTGAATATGTTTTATCTATATTCCCATAGCTGTATTTGTCAAAAACATAACCGTATCTTGAGTAAGATAATCCCGGATCAATATTAAAGATCAATTTCAAATCACGATGTATTGAATCAAGCGATCCGGTGTAGTTCAAGCCTGCATGAAATCCATATATGGAATAAAATCGATTATTTAAATCTAACCGATCTAATCTTTCATCAAAAGAATATAGAACAAGCGATGACTGAATTTCAATTCCGCATGATGAGATAAAAGGAGTATTCTTAATCTTCTCTATTTGAGAAAACGGGAATGATACATATATATTTAAACCTTTATATGAATTATAAAGGGTAGTTGACCATTCCGGTAATAGAATATTATATTCCCATCCTATGCCTATGTGAAAAAATATCTTAAAAGGTTCTCTTGGGGGCTCGATAGTTAATGTCAACCAGCCTGTATCTCTTCCTGCCTGTTTTAGTTTATTTAAAGTTGTTATGCGATACTTATATATACCAAGCGGAAGGGTCCCAACATCCAATGAATTTTCTTCTGTCTCTTTTTTTATAACGAGACTGTTGAAAAAATAAAATTTGTCAGGATTGAAAAATAATTTGCATAAAAAGCAGAGCATATTTAGAGAGAACAGATTATGGCACGATTTAAA
>Ga0268262_10000717_pt1 | contig 42985 bp, 40 predicted proteins | sample TergutNc150P3_FD_190354 | JGI IMG/M metagenome (GOLD analysis project Ga0268262, IMG submission 190354) | Nasutitermes corniger P3 segment gut microbial community from laboratory colony in Florida, USA - Nc150 P3 (SPAdes) (version 2) | ecosystem: Host-associated > Arthropoda: Insects >...
GGTCGCCTTTATCCAAACGTTGTTTTAAATCAATGGCGGTAATGGTTTCTATGGGTTCGCTGTCTTGGTTCTTTTTTAATCCGCAGAATTGCTCGTAATCTATAAGCTCGCGGATAGATGGATTTTTTCCGCACACCGGGCAGTTCTCGTCTTTATCCAGTTTGAGTTCGCGGAACGCCATGCGCCAAGCGTCAAAATGCAGCAAACGCCCCACAAGTGGCTTTGCCCCGCCAACTATCAGCTTTATGGTTTCCGCCGCTTGTATGGTACCTATAATGCCGGGCAAAACTCCCATCACTCCGCCTTCGGCGCACGAAGGCACAAGCCCTGGCGGTGGTGGAGAAGGGTACAAGCAACGATAGCAAGGCCCGTCTTTTGCACCAAAAACACTCGATTGCCCCTCAAACTGAAACACCGAACCATACACATTGGGCTTGCCCAAAAACACGCACGCATCATTTACAAGGTAGCGCGTTTGAAAGTTATCCGTTCCGTCTGCAACTATGTCGTAGCCACCTATTATGTCAAGGGCGTTTTGGCTTGTGAGCATTGTGTTGTGCACAATTACGTTCACCAACGGGTTAACCCCTTTTATCCTGTCTTTTGCCGAAGCTACTTTTGGTCTGCCTATATCGCGGGTGCTGTGGATAATCTGCCGCTGCAAATTGGATTCGTCAACCACGTCAAAGTCCACCAAGCCGATTGTTCCAACCCCCGCCGCCGAAAGGTAAAGAGCCAAGGGAGCGCCAAGCCCACCTGTGCCTATAATCAGAACTTTGGCCGCTTTTAATTTTTTTTGCCCTTCAACGCCAATTTCCGGCAAGAGCAAATGGCGGCTGTAGCGGGAGATTTCGTCATTTGTAAGCTCGGAGTCGTCGCTGCCTCCTGCTATAGCGGGAACTATCATCACTTCGCCGTTATCCGCAACGGGTGTGTCCAGCCCTTGCAAGCTATTCACATTTTTGCCGTCCACAAACAGATTTATAAAATCGCGCAAAGTATCGTTATCCGCAAAGAGATGCGCTTTAATATCTGGATATTTGCTTACGAGAGAGTTGATTATCTCGCGTACGGTGCTGCCACTTACTTCTACCTCTGCGTTGCGCTCGGTTGCAAACCTGAGTGCGTAAGGTATGAGTACTTTTATCATTTCTAGTCCTCCTTTGTTGAGATGTTCTCCGGTACAAAATCAGCTCTATCCGCTGTTAATTCCCAGCTCGTCAATTCCTCTGATTTACCATTTTTCACAGCTACTATAATATAAGAATAAAAAGGCAAGGCGTGGTCCTTGTCGTAACCAGATGGAGCAGAGGGATGGTCTGGGTGAGAATGGTAAAAACCTATGACATCCAGTTTCATAGACCTTGCGATTTGCTCCGCTCTAAGCATATCCTCTGGCGTTATTAAAAAGCGGTTGTATTGCTCGCTGCCATCTCTAGCGTTGATTATAGGCCTTGCGAGCTTTATTATTTTGACTCCTGCTTTGTCAATTTCGCCGATTAGAACGCCGCAACATTCGTTAGGGTAAGCCCTTTCACCATCGGTTCGCACAACTTTTTCCTGTTCGGGGGTAAGAATAAGCATTAGATGTCTCTCCATAGCGGCTCTGTCATATAACGGTAGCCGTTGTCGCATAGTATGGTGGCAATGCGTGAACCTTTGGGCAAAGTTTTTGCGAGTTCCAACGCGGCATAAACGTTTGCGCCGGAGCTTACACCCACAAATATGCCTTCTTCGGCGGCAAGCCTTCGCGCTGTTTTATAAGCATCTTCAGTTTTAACTTCAATGCGAATGTCAGCTATGCTCTCGTCAAATATTTTTGGTTTTATGGTTGCGCCCATGTGCTTCATCCCTTCTAGCCCGTGGAAAGGCGAGTTGGGTTGCATAAGGGCAATTTGTATGGACGAATCGTAATCTTTGAGCCTTTTAGATGTACCGGTAAAAGTTCCCGATGTGCCTGTGCCAGCTACAAAATGCGTTGGCTTGCATTGCTCATACAACTCAACGCCTGTGCTTTCGTAATGCGAGCGTACATTTTCAAAGTTATCGTATTGGTTTGGAAAAAAATATTTATCCGGTTCGCTATTCGCCCTTTCAATCACAGCTCTATATGCCCCGTCAGAACCTTCCATAGGATTGGTTTCAACTATTTCCGCGCCGTAAGCCTTGATGAGTTTTTTGCGTTCCGCACTCGCATTCGAAGGCATAAAAAGCTGCACCTTATAGCCAAGCACCGCACCGAACATCGCATAAGCTACGCCGGTGTTGCCGCTTGTGGAATCCAGAATTATTTTATCCTTGTTAAGCTGCCCTGTGCTAATGCCATGAAGGAGCATAGCCTTTGCCGCCCTATCTTTGACAGAGCCGCTTGGATTAAAATACTCGGCCTTGGCGAATACAGAAACTCCGTCTATACCTGCGGATATTTTTTTCAATTCTATTACAGGTGTGTTACCAACTGTATCTAAAATACTATATGTCATAAACCCAGAACTCCATTTGGTCTAGTTCTACATAAGCGGAAACGTTTTGGTTATTTTTATACTGCAATTCTGGATTTTTCACGCTCACACGAGTATTTTCGGGAACGGACTTTACCACAAAAGCATTACCGCCTACCACAACGCCTTCGCCAATAACGGTATTGCCCCCTAAAATTGAAGCACCGGAATATACAGTTACATTATCGTTTATTGTTGGATGGCGTTTGATGCCCTTGATGTTTTGCCCACCCGATGTGGACAAAGCACCGAGCGTTACGCCTTGGTATATTTTTACGTGGTCACCGATAACGGTAGTTTCGCCTATGACTATGCCCGTACCGTGGTCCATAAAAAAATACTTCCCAATCGCAGCACCTGGATGAACGTCAATGCCAGTGACGCTGTGCGCGTGCTCGCTCATTATTCTTGGTATTAGCGGTACCGAGAGTAAATAAAGTTCATGCGCCAACCTATACACCATGCCAGCATAAACACCCGGATATGATATTATAATTTCTGCCTTGCAGTACGCAGCGGGGTCTCCGTTATACACAGCTTCTATATCAGTTTCCAAACGTTCTTTGACAACCGGTATCTTTGAGATAAAATTACGCGTTATGTCCAAAGCCACATTATCAACTGCATCTTGATTGCTGTCTTTGTACTGCGCATCGTACCGCAATGCCAAAGCTATTTGGGTGACTAAGTCATTTGAGACTTCTTCAAGCATAACGCACAGCCTGTTTTTATACGAAGCACCGCGTATGTTTCCGCTCTCAAAAACCCCTGGGAACAATATGTGCTGCAACCGCTCAATAGTACTCACTATCACCGATTTAACCGGTTGCTTAGGCATATCATCTTTACTATCCGTGTTGCCGAGAATTAGCTCGGTAACACGTTCTATCTCCGTGATAATCCGCTGCATAATCACTCCATTTTAGTTAGCGAGTTCCCTAACTGCCCGCACCAAAGCGTCTACCTCGCCCGCTGTGTTGTAAAACGCCAGCGTTGGGCGTACAGTCGCTTCTAAGCCGTAATGGCGTAGTATTGGTTGAGCGCAATGGTGACCAGCACGAACAGCTATGCCATGTTTTGCAAGATGTTTACCTACTTGTTCAGTAGTTGTGCCATCTAGTACAAAAGATAGTACGCTTGCCTTTTCTTTTGCAGTTCCTATCATGTGCAGTCCGTTTATGCGGGTCAATTCACGAGTGGCGTAGTCGAGCAAATCGTGCTCGTAAGCACTGATGTTGGCTAACCCTACTTGCGAAACATAATCCAGCGCAGCACCCATACCTATTGCATCGGCGATATTCCCTGTTCCGGCTTCGAACTTGCTCGGCGCGGGATTATAGATTGTGCGTTCAAACGTCACATCTCTAATCATATTGCCGCCGCCTTGGTAAGGCTTTGCCTCTTCCAAAACATCAGATTTGCCATACACAGCGCCTATACCCGTTGGGGCAAATATCTTGTGCCCAGAAAAGACAAAGAAATCCGCATCCAACGCGCTCACGTTCAGTGGAGTATGCGCAACAGACTGCGCACCATCTACCAATATTCTAACCCCGTGACCATGCGCAATTTGCACCATCTCGTGAATAGGAGTAATTGTTCCCAAAGCATTGGAAACATGCGTGACCGATGTAAATTTTGTACGCGGGCTGAACAGACGTGCGTATTCGGATAAAATGATTTGCCCTGTAGCATCAACTGGCGCAACTTTGATAACCGCGCCTGTTTCTTGTGCGATGAGCTGCCATGGCACAATATTGGCGTGATGCTCCAAGATGGTCAATAGAATTTCATCTCCGGGGCTTAGCATGGGCTTCACAAAACTGTTTGCCACAAGATTTATGCCTTCCGTAGTTCCGCGAACAAAGACTATATTATCCTTTGACGGCGCTCCTAAAAACTTTGCAACAGTTTCTCTGGACGCCTCATAAGCATCAGTTGAACGAGCAGCCAATTCGTGCGCCCCTCTATGGACGTTTGAATTTTCGTGTTCGTAATACTGAGATATGCGGTTTATCACCTGCCGTGGTTTTTGCGTGGTTGCGCCGTTATCAAGCCATATAAGCTGCTTACCGTTGCTCAGTCTTTCGTTAAGTATGGGAAAGTCTGCGCGAACTTGGTTCACGTCAAAATTTGACGTTGTTTTGGTAGCTTTGCTATGTGGCAAAACAACAGGAGCATAGGCAGTGGTAGCATCATCATCGGCTTTCTGAAATTCAGGAAAGTATGCCTGTGCCCACGACTCTATCTCTTCTGTATCGGGCAAGCCGTAACTATTTGCTGTAGTCATAGTAATCACCTACTTCTACGTCTTCTAATACAGCAATGGCATCGTCTGCAAGTATAGCAGCCGAGCAGTATAGCGAGAGCAAGTAAGAGGCAAGCCCTTTGTTGTCCACGCCTCTAAAGCGAACGGAAAGCCCTCTTGACTGTTCGTTTTGCAAGCCAGTTTGATGCAAGCCAATTACCCCGCGTTTTGATTCGCCAGTGCGAACAAGCAGAATATTTGTTTTGCCGCCTTTGCCTTTTGGATTTTTCACGCCGTCAACGAATAGTTTATCGGTAGGTATAATTGGTATTCCGCGCCACAAAATAAAAGTACCGCCGTAAAGGCTTGTGGTGGAAGGTGGAACTCCGCGCCTTGTACATTCGCGGGCAAAAGCAGCTACAGCTCGCGGGTGCGCTAAAAAGAAAGATGGCTCTTTCCATACTTTAGAAATAAGCTCGTCCAAATCGTCAGGCATGGGTGCGCCCTTTATGGGCCTTACACGCTGGCTATCCGCAATGTTTTTGAGCAAGCCGTAATCATCGTTATTTATTATCTGGCTCTCTTGGCGCTCTTTAAGGCTCTCTATAGCCAAGTGGAGCTGCTCTTTGGTTTGGTCGTAAGGCGAAGAAAATACATCGGTCACCGCAGTATTCACGTTTATTATAGCGGATATGGAATTGAGGATATACTCTCTTGGTTTCTGCTGGTATTCCACATAGCCTTCGGGAATTTCCACGCTCTTCTTTTCCGATGAGCATAGAACATCAAGCGGAGTATCTCCTTCCTCTACTTTGTTCACCCTGTATATGCCAGCGTCCAATCCTTTGAATTCTAGGAAGCGTGTAAGCCACCTAGGGGTGATGGAGCCGAACTGCGGCGGGGTTTTGGTAATGTCGGCAAGCTGATATGCTCGTTCCTTGCTAAGCGCATTTAACTCTGATGTTGACATGAACTGTTCTCCTATTTTGAGATTTAAGGTAGTTAAAATATAAAAGTGTAGCATAGCTTTTGGACTAAGGTCTACATAATACATATATGTTTAGTATGTATTTAAAAGAGCGTAATGAGATTTTTTTTTGATAAAATTCGCTTTTCTGAATTTTTTTCGCTATAACTTCCGTCTAATAGGTAATAAACCTCTAGATGGAGAATATGCTATGCATAATGACAATTTACCTGAACTTTTGTCCCCGAAAGTTGACGTGATATTCAAATTGCTGTTCGGCGATGAGCGGTACAAGGATTTGACAATCAATTTCATAAGCGCGGTTCTAGGATACAAGGACGGCGAACTGGAAGACATTTCCTTTTACGATACCCATCTGAAACGGGAGAACCCAAACGACAAGCTGGGGGTTTTGGACATAAAAGCCAAACTCTCAAACGGAAATATTATAGGCGTGGAGATGCAGTCGCGTGGCGTTCCAGAGATGAGGAATCGGATATCGTATTACGGGTCAAATATGCTCACCGAACAGATAGGCATTGGCGGCTCGTACTTGGAACTAAAGCCTGTGAAATCTATAATAGTTGCAGATTTTGATTTTGTTCCCGAATCTGAGAAATGCCACACGGTTTTTCAAACGCTGGAGAAAGACGAGCATTTCCCTTTCAACGATTTGGAAGAAATTCACGTTCTCTGCTTGAAAAAATTATCTAGATTAGATAATGAGAGATTGCGTGAATGGCTTAGGTTCATTAACTCGGAAAAAAGAGAGGAATTTATGGAGTTGGCAGGAATAGATCCAGTGTTTGTGAAAGCCGTAGATGTTTTGGCTAAGTTCAGTGCAGACGACCATAACCGTATGCTGTATGAGGCTCGGTTAAAGGAGTGGCGGGATAATCAGTCTAGGATAGAGGGAGCCAAAGCGGAAAGGCTCGGCGAAATTTTAGACCTTCTAAAAAAAGGCTATACTTCAGCCGATATTGAAAATCACTTTCGCAAATAAACTCACTCTGCAACTGCATAGCGAAATTCTCAGTCCTTGAGGCAACGGACACTATAATACGAGCTGCTCTTATCGCCTTGGACGTAGGTAAAATACTCTTCACCGTAATACATAGTCCAGCCGTGGGGGTTGCCATTATATTCCTCAGAGGTACTCCACCAGTGGCCGTATTTACCATCACTAGGCAGAGCAGAAAAGCCAAAAGCATCTGTTCCATTGCCATTTTCATTCCAACCGTTAGATGCTTTAAAGCTGTCAAGGGTGCTTTTTCGTTTGGGAATTTCTCAAGATTTTTCCCTATTCTGCCGATAATAAAGGTGACAGCCAAAAATGGATTCTGATGTGAAAATGGCATTATTTGATGAATTTACCGAATTTGTAAAATCAGGAGAATTTAGAGACCTCTTGGATGAACGCGAATTGAATGAGGAGAATAAGGAGAACGAGGAAAATGCGGAGAACGAAGACCAAAATGAGCAAAAACTCAAAAAGAATAAAGCGATACGGAATTATGGAATGCAAAAACGTGAAATGAAAAACGCTTATATTTATTTGCCAGACTTGCAGACCAGCGGAAGCACAGGAACAGAAGCAACGGCAAAAGCTACGGCGTCACCTGCTCAATAACCCTCTCCGCACTATCCAAAGTTTTGTCAATATCCTTATCCGTGTGAGCATAAGAGACAAACATCGCTTCAAATTGCGAAGATGCCAAGTAAATGTTTTCGCTTAACATTCCTCTAAAGTATTTGGCATAAAGCTCCGTATCTGCTTTTTTTACCGACTTGTAATCGCAGACACTTTCAATTCCAAAAAACAGGCAGCAAAGAGAACCTATCCTATTCACGCAAGATTTTATCCCACAATTTTGCGCTGTTTCCAAAAGTCCCTTAGCCAATTTTTCGCACAATTTGTCAATGTGAGCATAAACATCTTGGCTTTCAAGAGCTTCTAACTGTGCAAGCCCCGCCGCCATAGCAATGGGATTGCCCGAAAGGGTTCCAGCTTGATAGACGGGACCGCTCGGTGCTACAAGCTCCATAATTTCTTTTCTGCCGCCGTAAGCTCCTAAAGGCATTCCGCCACCAATTATTTTACCGTAGGTAACTATGTCAGCCAAAACGCCGTAGTATTCTTGTGCACCGCCCTTGCAAAGGCGAAAACCGGTAATCACTTCGTCAAATATGAGCAGAGTGCCATACGCACTGCACAGTTCTTTTAACCCTTTTAAAAATCCTTCACGCGGCAAAACCACGCCCATATTCGCAGCGACTGGTTCCACAATTACGCAGGCTATATTTTTTTTTTTTAATAATTCCTCAACAGTTGCCAAATCGTTATACGAAGCGACTAATGTATCTGCCGCAATGTTTTCCGGTACGCCAGCGCTATCCGGCTCGCATAAAGTGAGCGCACCGGAGCCAGCCTTGACAAGCATACTGTCTGCGTGCCCGTGGTAGCAACCTTCAAACTTGATCACTTTTTGCCGCCCCGTGTAAGCACGGGCAAGCCGCAGGGCACTCATCACCGCTTCCGTGCCGGAGTTCACCATTCGCACCATTTCAACGCCTGGCGCATAAGAGATAATTTTCTCCGCTAGTTTCACCTCCGCTTCGGTTGGCGCACCAAAGCTCATTCCCTTTTGAGCGGCTCTTGTTGCCGCTTCGCGGATTGTCGCATTGTTATGCCCCAAAATAATAGGCCCCCACGAACAGACATAGTCTATATATTCATTGCCGTCTGCATCGTAAATTTTTGAACCATCGGCTCTATCTATAAACAGAGGATTTCCGCCCACGGCTTTGAATGCACGTACGGGGCTATTCACCCCACCGGGCATAATTTGCGTTGCTCTTTCAAATAGTTTTTTTGATTTATCTCTCACCCTATATCTCTCTTTTCAATTGCTGCGGATAGTTCTTTTGCAAAATATGTAATCAATATATCCGCTCCGGCACGGAAAACGGCAACCGCGCTTTCGCACATCGTTTTGTATTCGTCAATAAAACCAGAAGCCGCCGCCGCTTTAATCATCGCATATTCACCGCTCACGCTGTAGCCCGCTATGGGCAATTTTATCTGCTGCGATGCCATAGAAATTATGTCAAGGCTTGTTAGAGCGGGCTTTACAATTATCATATCCGCTCCTTCCTCAATGTCAATATCTATACGCTTCAAAGCCTCTTTCCCATTGTGATAATCCATTTGATAGGTTTTTCTATCCCCGAACTGTGGCGTGGAACCTGCCGCATCACGGAAGGGACCATAAAGTGCGGAAGCATATTTCGCAGCGTAACTCATTATGGGAGTCTCTTTGAATCCTTCCGTGTCAAGGGCATCTCTTATGGCGGCAACCGTTCCATCCATCATAGCGGAGGGGGCAACCATATCGCTACCAGCACGGGCGTGTGAAAGAGCAGTTTGCGCAAGAAGCGGTAGTGTTGCATCGTTGTCAATTCCATTCCCGCGAATCACTCCGCAATGCCCGTGTTTTGTGTATTCGCACAAGCATACATCGGTGATAAGGCAAATTTCGTCTCCATAAATTTTCCTAATGTTCCTGAGTGCCTGCTGAATCACTCCGTTTTCTGCATAAGCACCGCTGCCATTATCATCTTTTGTCTCTAGTATGCCAAAAAGCAAAAATGAATGTACACCAGCACGTAAAGCCGCATCTATGCCCTTTTGAGCGGTGTCTGGACTGTAGCGTGTTTGCCCTGGAATGGATTGCAATTCTTCCTCAACGCCATTGCCCGCCCTTATAAAAAGCGGGTAAATAAGGGAGTCGCTGGAAAGCCTTGTCTCCCTTGTCATGCGCCGCAAGGTTTCGCTTATGCGCAGCCTTCTTGTTCTTATTTTCATTACGCGCTCAACTCCTTTATCTTTTCAACCATGCTCTTTATTGTAGCCTCCGCCGATACATAAACTTCCATTCCGTACATTCTTGCCGTTACCGCCGTTTTTTCCCCGATGCACACGACTTTTATTTTGTGAAGATCTACATTTGTAGCGATTTTGGCAAAGCCTTCCACAGCGGATGGACAAGTGAATGCTGCAAAATCAAAATCGTTGAGAGTGATTGTATTTACAGAAGTGTCGATAATATTTTCGTAAATTGGAACATCGTCAAAGGCAATTCCCACATCGGCTAAAATGTTTGTTAAATCTTGGTCTCCGTTTTTTGCCCTTGCTATAAGCAATTTTGAGCCGCTTTTTACGAGCTTTGTTAAACCACGTGCCAGTGCCGCTCCGTTGTATTCTGCTGGAACGTAGTCCACCTTAATTCCAAGCTTTTTCAATTCCTTTTCGGTTTCAACTCCAACGCACGCTATTTTCACGCCAGTTAATTCCCTTATGTCTATTCCACGTTCAATTAGATAATCTAAAAATATATTTACGCCTGTGCCGCTTGTAAAAACAAGCCACGAATAGTCTTTTATATTCTCCATTTTTTTTTCCAGCATACAACCGTGGCTGATTAGCGGAGCAATTTTAAAACACGGGATTTCAATTACATCGCAGCCGAGTTCTTCAAGAGATTTAGCCAGTTTGAATGATTTGATACGCGCAACAACTATGCGTTTGTTGCGGAGCGGCTTTTTGCCAAACCAATCGTAACGCTTAGAAAATTCACACACCTTGCCTATTATAATAACAGCAGGCGACTCCACTTTGTTCGCACGGGCAATTTCAGGCAGAGTGGCAACCGTTCCTAAAAATTTGCGTTGCGAGTTTGCGGCAGCATTTTCCACAATGGCTGCTGGCATATCTTTATCCATACCTGCGGCAATGCAGTTTTCGCAAATGGCATTTATCACCGCAACCCCCATTAAAAATACCAGAGTACCATTTAATTTAACAAGGGTACCAAAGTCTATATTTAGAGGTTCATCATCTTTAGCGTGAGCGGTTATTATATGCAAGGAAGAAGCGCAATCCCTATGCGTTATGGGAATCCCCGCGTAAATTGCAGCGGCTATGGCAGAAGTAACTCCTGGCACCACTTCAAAAGGTATATCGTTTTTTGCCAGCAGTTCTAATTCCTCTCCGCCACGTGCAAAAATAAAAGGATCTCCGCCCTTTAATCTAACCACATTTTTTCCTTGTTTGGCTTTTTCCAGCAGAAGATTATTTATAGTATCTTGTGGCACGGAATGATGCCCAGCGCGTTTGCCAACGTCTATTTTTTCTACAGAGTCTGGAATCGCGGCAAGAACATCTTTATTCACACAGCGGTCGTACAACACCACATCTGCGGTTTGCAAAGTTTCAAACCCTTTAAGGGTTAATAGCCCAGTGCCTCCGGGACCAGCCCCGACCAAAGTGACTTTCATTTGCTGCCTGCTTTTTCTTTTAAGCGCACGGCAAGAGTTTCGCCAAGCTGTTCGCTTTTGTCTGTGCCGCCGCTGATTTTTCCTATTTCTATATTGCCGTGAATATCAACATACATACCGGTGAGCAAAAGTTCATTGCCCAGTATTTGCCCATATACTGCAACTGGAGAAGTACAACCTCCGCTCAACTTTTTTAAGAACCGCCTTTCCGCTTTAGACACAATTTCCGACTCGTAGCTGTGAAAGCTGTCAAGGAAAGAATAATCTTTGCCCCGCTTGCCCTGAACCGCGAGTATTCCTTGCCCAGCGGCTGGTATCATTTCGTCAACTGTGAAAATACGAGAAATTCTATTTTGCAGGGAAAGGCGGTTAAGCCCAGCTTCTGCGAGTATCAACGCGGAATATTCTCCGTTATCCAACTTAGACAAACGTGTTGGCACATTTCCACGCACTGGTTTTATTTCAAACCCGTAATACAGCCTTGCAAATTGTATTGTTCTTCTAAGGCTCGAAGAACCTACGGGTTTTGAGTTGTCCAGTTTTGAAACTTCTTTTGGCAATACCAGTACATCAAAGGGAGATTCTCTTTTGGATAAAGCTACGATAGACAGATTATTATCGCTATCTTCAATGGGCATATCCTTGAAGCTGTGAACGGCCATGTCTATGCTGCCGTCTAATAACGCTTGTTCAAGTTCTTTGATAAACAGCCCCTTGCCCCCAACCAAATCTAAAGGTTTGTCAAGTATTTTATCTCCAGTTGTTTTAATGGCAACAATTTCAAAATCAAGCGAAGGGTTTGTTTTTTTCACGGTGTCTATGACTATTTGGGCTTGCGTGATTGCCAAAGAGCTGTTACGGCTTCCCACACGTATTGTTTTGTTCATTGGGTTCAGTCCTGCACGCAACGAACACTTCGCAATAGGCTCTTGATGTAGCTGTCGTCGTCTGTGTATTCGTTATTGTAATATATGTGTCTGCGGTAAGTGCTGTAGCTACCGTACTCATCAGTACTCCACCAATAGCTGAAGTTGTTAATATCGTAGAAATAGCCACTCAAATAGCCGTAACCGCCCTGTAGGGTAAAAAAACCGAACTTATCCTCTTCAGTATCATTTTTTTCATCGCCAACCATTTCCATCAATACTTCCAACTCCGCGCTACCTGGCAAATGCCAACCGCTTGGGCAAGACTTCATAGCTGTTTCCCAACTATATAACCTCCCGTATTTGTCGCAGTTATCAGGTTTGTTGTCATAACATTTGCTACCGCTTGCATTGTAATTCAAGTTCTCCGCCAGCCAAACCTGTCCACCAATTTTTACGGTTTTGTAAACTTTGCTGTCTCGTGTATCTGTGAACGTGTTTTTTTGCTGTTCGCAAGCAACGCAAAACAATATGCAAACAAGGGCGGCTATAAATTTAGACATAGACATTTTATGAGCTAAAATAGAAAAATTTTCCTTATTTTCTTTATCATTTCTTTTACACCTGTGTGATTGCCATTTTTTGACACAAGCCCTGCGATATAAGCATCGCTATCTGCAATGGCAGGAAAATAGCACGAACATTCCTCCTTGCAATCTGCTACCGATATATAAATATTCAATTTTTTCGCTTCTGTCATAATTTTGTGGTTTGTATGCCGTTCATCAGTGGCGGCTATAACCATAAAGGGAGCCAAGTTGTTTATATCGCCTTTTTTATATTTTCGCTTAATCAAGCGTAGGCTATCCGTTGAAGCGACTTTTTCTATGTATTTGGTTACCTTGGGAGATATAACTGTGATTTCAGCACTGAAATTGGTCAAAATTTTTATCCGCCCCTCGGCTATTTTTCCACCGCCCACAACCAGCACTTTTTTGCCGCACATATCTACAAAAAGTGGAAAAAATGTTTTCACGCAGCATTTTCTCTTTTAAATTCAAACCAGTGATAATATTTTTTGATATGTTCCCCTATAATATCGCTTATCATTAAAATGCTTTCAGCAGGAAGAACACTGTTTTCGCCAGATATATCATCTATAGTCAATAGTGCAAGACCTGGAATTTCCTTGATAGAAGGCTCAACATCTCTTGGAACCGCTAAATCCACAATGATACTCGGCAGTTGTGTTAAGTGTGTAAGTTCTTTATGGCAAAGTGTGAAATGAGGGCTTGTTGTTGCACTGATTACAATATCCGCTTGTTCAATCGCTTTGTATCTCTCATTATAGCTTATAGTATTTGCCCCATTAGGAATTTGCATAAATGCTTTTTTGTTTTCTCGCAAGGTGACTGTCACGTTTGTATTTTCAAAAATTAGCAATTCCGCTACGAGCCTTCCCATCCATCCGTTTCCTATAACAACAGCGTTTTTACCTGCCAGCGGCTGGCAAAGAGTTTTCAATTTATCCACGGCTTTGCCGGGTGCAGAATCTACGCCTTGTGATTTAAGCACAACGTTTGTCCTTATAACTTTTGCCGCCTGAATTGCCAGCCTGAACATCGTTTCCATATAACTATCCGTGCAGTTTTGCTCACGGGATAACTCCAACGCTTCCCGTACTTGTGTAATTATCTGTGCATCTCCCATAATCTGCGAGTCAAGCCCGGCAGCCACGTGGCAGAGATGCTGCATAGCCAACTCGCCAGTTCTTTCGGTAAAAAAATGTTTGAAATCGGTAAATTTTTTGCCAAGAACATCGCACAGTATTTTAGTAGGTTCAAAAACATCGCAGTCCAAAACGGAAGCGTACAACTCCGTTCTGTTGCAGGTTGATACAATTACACAACCCCCGACAATATCGCTTTCTTTAATGGCGGCTAAAATTTGCCGCGTTTTTTCTTTTGTGAGTGCGAATTGCTCCCTAACTTCAAGGCTCGCGCCTTTGTGGTCAAGCCCTGTCATTATCATACAACCTCCAACTCTTGCGAACTAACCTCGCCACCCACAACCCCAAATGCTTTTATCACGGGCGGCTCGTCTGCGAGCGTTAAAATTAGATAACTCGCTTTGCTATCGTAAGCAAGCCGTATATCTTCTTCGGAAAGCCTTGCTGGAGTTGCGGGGTGCGAATGAAAATTGCCCAGCGGCACAAAACCGTTTGCTCTCATATCTTTAACCGCTGTTAGCTGCTCTCTTGGATCTATGGAGAAATGTTCGGGGCTTTTGTCCGGGTTAGATAGGAGATAAACTTTTTCTATTGTTTTAATTTCGCCTTCCAATTTTCCAGCTATCAAACCACACGCTTCGTTGGGCAAGCCGTTTTTGGCGTGAGCTACCATTGCTTCAAAATCTATTTGTTTCAAACGGACTGTTATCATATTTTGCACACCGCCTGTTCATAGTCAAAAGGTTTTAATATGGATGGATTATCCCCGCATACAGCACAGTTTGAAACTTTTGGAAGTTTGACTTTGCGAAAATCCATTTTCAGAGCATCGTAGGTCAATAGGTATCCTGTTAGCAAATCCCCTTTGCCAATAATATACTTTATAGCCTCCATCGCTTGCAAAGAGCCTATAACGCCGCCCATTGCTCCGATTACTCCAGCTTGCCTACAGGTTGGAACCGCATCTGGCGGAGGAGGTTCACGAAAAACGCAGCGATAGCACGGGCCTTTGCCTGGCACATAAGTCATCAACTGCCCTTTGAACCGAATTATCCCCGCGTGGGAAAAAGGCTTTTTTGCAAGAACACAGGCATCGTTGATTAGAAATTTAGCTGGGAAGTTGTCGGTTCCGTCAAGGATAAAATCGTAATCTGCGATTAAATCCATTATATTGCTCGCATCCACAAACTGGCGATATGTGTTGACTGTTATGTCTGGGTTTATGGCGTTCATCGTTTCTTGAGCAGAAAGTACCTTTGCCTTGCCCACATCCGGCGTGGTGTGAATAACCTGCCGCTGAAGATTGGAAAGATCCACTTCGTCTGCGTCTGCAATTCCAATAGTGCCAACCCCTGCGGCGGCTAGATATAGAGCAGCGGGCGCGCCAAGGCCGCCTGCGCCTATGATCAGCACCTTGGAATCCAAAATTTTTTTCTGCCCTTTTGCGCCTACCTCGGATAGTATTATGTGGCGGGAGTATCGCTCTAATTGCTCGTTTGAAAGTGCCATTATCGCTGCCCTCCACCCATAAAGTATAAAAACTCAACGACGTCGCCTTCGTGCAGTTCTGTTTTCTCAAAAGTGCCGCTGGCTATGAATTCGTCGTTAATGGATACGGTTACGTATAACGGCGTTTCCACCTTCTCCAATTCTATGAGTTTTGCCACAGTTAAACCATCGGCATACTCTTTGACATTTCCTGTTACGGTCAGTTTCATGTTCAATCCTCCAAAGTTATTTTTTTTACAATCAGGTTGTAAGTGCCATCTCCGTTATCTATCAATTTCAGAATTTGGTGCCCTTCTTCCTTGATGCTGCGGGGGACATTCTGCACAGGTTCGCCATCGTTTAGGCGAATGGACAAAACCTGCCCGTCTTCAAGTTCTTCCAACGCAACTTTAGCTTTCACAAAAGTCACTGGGCAAACCACATCGGTGATATCCACTGTTTCATCAATAGTATAATCAGCCATTGCAAATATCCTCCATTTCCTTTTTAAAATTGTTCCAACCAGCACGGTCTATAGACACGCGGAACCGCTCGTTTGGTTTTGCATATTTGGCAAAAAAATTCAACGCAGCGTCTGAAACCTTAAACAGAACTTCCTTGCTGCGGATAATGGGCAAAAATTGCTCTCCCTTGGCAATCAGGTTGCCAAATGTTCCGCCAAATGAGACGAGGTATCCAGATTCTCCTTTCCATGCATCAAAAGGGCAAGATTTGGCGCAACGTCCGCAGTAATTACATTTTGATTTATCTATTTCAAGCCCTTCGCTGGTTTTGGTAATTGCACCCTCACGGCAAGCCTTTACACACACGCCGCATAAGGTGCAGTTTTCCTTAACCAACTCAACGCTATAACCGCCTTTTATGCCAAGGTCGTTTTCCTCCGCTTTTAGGCAGTTATTCATGCAGCCGGTAATTCCAAATTTAAATTTATGAGGCAACTCCTGCCCAAAATAACGGTTGGATATTTCCACCGCCAAGGGATATGTGTCTATGCAACCGGAGGGGCATATCGCACTGCCCTGACAAGCGGTTACAGTACGCACCCTCGGACCGCAAACGCCGGTATTAACTCCGCCTGCTTCCAGTTCGGTTTTTACCGCTTCCACGTCTGCCAATTTTATGAATGGAATTTCCACCCCTTGCCGCGAAGTTAGATGAACATACCCGTCCCCATACTTTTTGCTGATTTCAGCAATAGCAACCAATTGCTCTGCGGTTAAATTTCCGCCCACCACCTTGAGCCGCAGAGAAAAATTATTTTTCTGCGTTTGCCGCATGAATCCGCCGTTTTTCAGTGCCTTGTAGTCTGTAGCCATATCAATTTGCTCCTAAATTTCAAAATCCTTTTCCCATAACATTACTTTGCGGTATTTTCCAAAATCCCGCGGAGGTTTTTTGTCCAATTCCAATCCGTTTGCATTCAACAATGCAAATTTTGGATCCCGTTCGCCAAAGCCGGTAAAAATTCCACTTCGAATGTTGGCGTAATTGTCCTCGGCAGGAATGTCAAAATCTTGCGGATAATTATACCCAGCGCTTTGCAGCGGCAAAGCATCTCCGCTTTTGTATTCCTTTGGAGGCGGGCTGTGCCTGAGCACGGTGTGAATTTCGGGATGATAATAAAAACTATCAAACAACCCAATTGCAAGCTGGTTTTTGCCGTCATTTAGCAGAACCCCGTTTTCCATCGTCTTTCCCGCCGCTTCTATTACGCCGCAAGCGGCGGTAGCATGGCTAACTCTATCGATGAGAATCAGTTCGCCTAAAGTTTTGTGCAAACGGAATTCGTCTAGAACAATCGGTTCGGATAACACAATTTCACAGCGGATAATTTCGTTCTTGCCAATAGAAATCGCTGGAAGATACTCTCCCGTATTGATATCCACCTTATGCTTTATGCCGGTGACAATTGCAGGCAGCAGTTTTGTTCCAATTTTTATCCAGTAATCATTGCCAGAAATCAGTTTATCATCATCCATCCACAGCAAGGTAGCCTCAAATTCCTTGGCGATTTTCAGTTCCGCTTTTCGCATCAGCACACAGCCTCTAGACGCATCCACTTCACGGTCAAACTGAATGGTGACCGGATTACCTGCGGTAGCGGATTCAACTGAAATATCTGCTAAGTAAATGGATTTTACAATTACCATCTCTCCACTGGGCAGGGCGGTGAGAGTATCGCTTAACGATACCGTTCCAGATTCTATCTGTCCTTGAAAACCGCGAAAAGTGTGGTCAGGGCGGCAAACCCGTTGTATGGGCATATAAAAACCCTCCTCCGGTTCGCTTCCGCTTATTTCCACTCCTTCCAAATAGGAAAGCAGAATGGGACCACTGTACCAAGGCATATTTTTGCTGGGGATAGTTACATTGTCTCCCTCAGTGGCAGAAACTGGAATTATAATGATATTCCCCAATTTCAACTCGTCTGCCAATTTTTCTATCTCTTTTGCGATGCTGTCAAAACGCTCTTTGCTGTAATCCACCAAATCCATTTTATTCACGGCAAACACAAAATAACAGATGCCCATCAGGGAGCAAATCCGTGCGTGGCGGCGTGTTTGGGACAAAACGCCTTGTTTGGCATCCACTAGAATAATAGCCAAATCGGCAAAAGAAGCACCCACAGCCATATTGCGGGTATATTCCTCGTGCCCCGGAGTGTCTGCTACTATAAAGCTGCGCTTTTCTGTGGTAAAGTAACGGTAGGCAACATCTATAGTAATGCCTTGTTCCCTCTCCGCCATCAATCCATCCAAAAGAAGCGAGTAGTCAATCTTTCCGCTGCGGGAACCAACTTGGCTGTCCAAAATCAATGCTTGTTCTTGGTCGGCATATAGCAGTTTGGAACTGTACAAAATATGCCCGATCAAGGTTGATTTGCCGTCATCAACGCTACCACAGGCGATGAATTTCAAAAGTCCGTTTTTTGCACTATCCATTAAAAATACCCCTCTCGCTTGCGGCGTTCCATGCTGCCCGCCGCCTCTTTGTCTATCACCCGGCTGGTGCGCTCGGATGTGGCAGCTCCCAAAATTTCATTTATCACTGTGTCTAGCGTATCTGCTTCTGATTCCACTCCACCTGTTAGAGGATAACAACCAAGAGTACGGAAGCGTACTTTTTTTATTTCCGGTTTTTCGCCTGGCAAAAGACGCATACGCTCATCGTCCACCATGATGATATTGCCACTGCGAAATACCACCGGACGCGGAGCCGAAAAATAGAGCGGCACAATGGGAATATTCTCGCTGCGGATATACTGCCAAATATCTTTTTCCGTCCAGTTGGAAATTGGAAAAACACGAATGCTCTCGCCTTTGTTGATTTTAGTGTTGTAGAGTTTCCACATCTCCGGTCGCTGATTTTTTGGATCCCATGCGTGATGGGCGTTGCGGAATGAAAAAATCCTCTCTTTGGCGCGAGATTTTTCCTCGTCTCTGCGCCCGCCGCCAAAAGCCGCCGTGAAGCCGTATTTTGTGAGAGCATCTTTAAGCGCTTGAGTTTTCATAATGTCCGTATAAGCCGCATCGTGGTCAAAGGGATTTATTCCCTGTGCTATTGCCTCTTCATTGCGGTGAACCAGCATGGTAATACCGAGTTCCCGTGCCACTCGGTCGCGGAAGGCAATCATATCGCGGAATTTCCAACTGGTGTCTATATGCAAAAAAGGGAAAGGGGGTTTTTCGGGATAAAAGGCTTTCATAGCTATATGAAGCATAACAGAGCTGTCTTTGCCTATGGAATAGAGCATAACCGGTTTTTCACACTCGGCGGCCACTTCCCGAAAGATATAAATCGCTTCTGCTTCCAATTCTTTTAAATGAGTGAGTTGCATTATTTTTCTCCTAATATTTATTGGCGTCTTGGCTATTTACTGTGATAGTTTTAGAGGTTCCGTCTGCTTTTGCAACGGTCCAGTGCAGCAAAGAATTTTCTCGCCGTATAGTCATTTTGCCGCCTAATCCGCCCATATCCTCGCCTAAAAACAGAGCAATCGCTTCCATCGGGCATTCCTTTACGCAAGAGGCACAGCCCCAGCAGCGTTCCGGTTTTGGTATAGTTGCCATGTCGTTTTTCAGTTTAATTAAACTACCTGGGCAAACCCCGGCACATTCGCCGCAGCCAATGCAAAGCTCCTGCCGAATTTCAATGCTCATAGACCATTTCCTCACGCACCAAGGGTCTATAGATAATGTTGATATTGCCGTCTTTCAGCTCCGAATTTATATAGCCTTGCCAGTGAGTTTTTTTTCGGGCAGCAAGATGGGCTATCACCGAGCGGCAGAGAATTAGACGTTCCTGCAATTCCATTATATATACCAGCTCCTGCATATTAGAAGCGGAAAGTTGCTCCGACTTATCTTCCAGCTCAAGGATTTTTTCATCGGCAATTATAAGCGATTCCTCCGTGAAGCTATAATATGTACTGATTCCACCTGCGTATTCATCCATTATTGTTTGCATAGCTTCTTCCAACGCATCGCTCGGATTTTCGGCATTGGATAAATACCCTTCCAGTCTCTGTTTGACCGCTTCCGTTTTATCTGCATTAGGCGGACATATTTCGCTGCTCATATAACGGAGTGCTGTTTTTGCCACAATTTCACCTTCTACCAAAGCTCCTGTCACATATTTTTGTGGGCAGCCCCCAGCCGCATCTCCAGCCGCGAAGAGCCCACGAACGGTGGTTTCGCGGTTGGTGCTCACCCAATAACCGCTGGCGGTATGCCCTCCTGTTATGTACGGTTCAGTGCCTTCAATCTCCACATTTTGAACGCTTGGCCCTTTGCCGCTCTCAATCCAGCGCAATGTCTGGCTCGGTGCCATATTTAGATAGGCTTTGAGTAAATCCTCTTCTTGTTCTTTGGTAATTCCCACTGTGCGCAAGGTGCAAGGTCCGCGATTTTCACGGTTTTCTGCAACTGTCCCATATACACGCTGGGAGGTTGTGGTACCATATTTATCCTCATAAACTTCGCCTAAGGCGTTGATTTGCTTTGCGCCAACTCCCTGCGCAAGCGTTCCGGTGGGAGCGATGGTGTCTTTGCAGCGCAGGGCAATGAAACGCATTTCAAGGGTGGTCATCTCGGCTCCTGCCTTAATGCCCATAGCCAGCCCCGCACCGGTATTGAACGGAGGGTACCACATTTTGTGACGGGAAAATCCGGGATGATTGGGTTTATACAACCCTGCCGCCCCCCCTGTGGCACATAACACCGCCTTTGCCAAAATCATATATAGTATTGGCTCTTCAATCCCCACAGCATAAACTCCCAAAATCCGGTTTTCCTGTATTATATATTCAAACACATTTACATAGTTCATAACGGTAACGTTCTTCTGTTTCACAATGGCATCGGCTAAAATAGGTTTGATACTTTCCCCGTTGATTTTTATGTTGCGCCAGCCCCGCGTTGCATACTGCCCATTGCTATCTTTCAAAATGGTAAGCCCAAGGCTTTCCAGTTTTGCAGCTGCTCGGTTCAAGCCCTCCGCCATAGTCAGCAACAGATCGCCCCGCACGATGTTTTCCGCATCGTTGCGGGCGTAATCCACATAATCCTGCGGTGTTTTGCCAGGCCCAATATAGGCGTTTAGGGCATTAACCCCAGCGGCAAGGCATCCACTGCGCCGGATATCCGCCTTCTCAACAATCAACACGCGAGCATCGCTATGTTCGCATAAAGCCAGTGCCGCGTAGCAACCGGCAGTGCCGCCACCTATAATCAGAAAATCGGTATCAATATGCCGAACTTCTAAACTCACGCTTAAATCCCTTGCCGACCGTCATTTATCACATCGAGCAGCTTTTTCTTCTTATTTTTCACTAAAGGTCTGTTCACATCGCTTAAAAACTCGGTAACAAACGGATTTACCGGAGAGTCGCATACTTCTTCCGGGCTTCCTATCTGCTCTATTTTCCCTTTGTTCACAATGACTATAGAATCAGAAACTTCAAGAGCTTCGTCTTGGTCGTGCGTTACAAAAATGCTTGTGACGTGAATTTCATCGTGCAAGCGGCGAAGCCAAAGCCTGAGTTCCTTGCGGACTTTTGCATCAAGGGCACCGAATGGTTCATCTAGCAGCAACACGGTAGGTTCCACGGCAAGCGCTCTCGCAAGCGCAACACGCTGCCTCTGCCCACCAGAAAGTTCCGAAGGGAAACGGTTCACAAAACTCTCAAGCTGAACAAGGGAAACAAGGCGCATAACACTTTCATGTATGGTTTTTTTATCAGGCCGTACTTTTTTAGGACGTATGCGAAGCCCAAAAGCGATGTTCTCAAATACGTTCATGTGCTTGAAAAGAGCGTAATGCTGAAATACAAATCCCACTTTCCTGTCTTTTACCTTTTTATTGGTGAAATCTTCCCCAAAAAATTTTATCACACCGGAGTCCGGAGTTTCCAAACCTGCTATAATCCGCAAGAGCGTGGTTTTGCCGCAGCCGGAAGGCCCAAGCAGAGCTATGATTTCCCCTTTGGGAATGTTTAGGCTTATGTCATTCAGGGCAACAAAATTGCCGAATTTTTTACTGACGTTGTTTATCTCAATATTCATGATTGTATTTCTACCTCCATAGATTTTCTTTGAGCTGCTATGTAATACTCTAAAACGGCTTTTACTATGATTGTCACCAACGCCAAAAGGGTCATAAGAGACGCAAGCGCAAAAGCGGACCTAAACATATATTCCCCGTAAAGAATATCTATATAGAGCGGCATGGTAGTTGTAACCCCTCTGACAAACCCAGACACAACAGATACCGCCCCAAATTCTCCCAAGGCTCTGGCATTTGTAAGTATAATTCCATATAATAAACCCCATTTTATATTTGGAAGTGTTACTTTCCAAAAAATTTGGAATCCCGAAGCGCCGAGCGTAAGAGCAGCTTCTTCATCGTCTTTTCCGAGTTCGCGCATAAGCGGCGTAAGTTCGCGGGCTACAAATGGGAAAGAGACAAAAAGGGTTGCAAGAACTATCCCCGGAACAGCGAAAACAATTCTTATATCGTGGTCCATAAGCCAAGTCCCAAACCACCCGAAAGAACCGAACATAAAAATAAAAAGAAGCCCAGCTATAACAGGAGAAATGCTAAAGGGCAGATCAATAGCCGTAGTTAGAATTTTCTTGCCTGGGAACTCGTATTTAGTTATTAACCATGCTGTAAAAACTCCAAAAAAAGTATTGATTGGAACGCATATCAACACCGTAAGCAAGGAAAGGCGTATTGCTGCCGCCACACCCGGATCTGTGAAAGTTTGCAGATAAACAACAATACCGGATTTTAAAGCCTCCCGAAAAATTGTCACCAAAGGCAGAATTATGAACACGGACAAAAATATGCCAGAGATAAAGAACAATAAAATCTTTACCCACAACGGTTCGTGAATAGTTCTTTTTTTAGTCATGAGGAACGCTCCTTTACCATATAGTTTTGAAGGAAGTTGGTGATTAACAGCATGATAAAGGCTATTATAAGCATGGTTGCGCCAATAGCACTTGCGCCCGCATAATCAAACTGCATGAGTTTTTTTATGATTAACAGCGGAACTATTTCGCTCTCATAAGGCATATTGCTGGATATAAAGATAACGGAGCCGTATTCACCTAGCCCGCGGGCAAAAGCCATTGCCGCTCCAGTGATAAGAGCGGGCAGCACAGATGGGAAAACAATTTTGAAAAAAATCTGAAAATAATTAGCCCCTAGGCTTGCGGCAGCTTCTTCCACGCCGCTGTCCAACTCCTCTATAACGGGTTGCACGGTACGCACCACAAAAGGCAACCCTATAAATACAAGCGCAATCACTATGCCGGCCTTGGAATATTCTAGCGAGATATTGAACAATGACAGAAATTTCCCCATAAAACCGTTTAGCGAGAATACCGTGGCAAGCGAAATACCTGCTACGGCGGTGGGGATGGCAAAAGGCAAATCTATGCAGGCATCAACTATTTTTTTCCCAAAAAAGTTATGCCGTGCCAAAATCCACGCAATGATAAAGCCAAATACAAAATTCAGCAAAGCGGCAGCTATAGCCGAGAAGAATGAGACCTTGAACGCGGCAATAACCCGTTCATCCAAAATAATTTTGAAGTATTCTGATGGAGATATCTTCGCCGCATAAATGATAAGGGCAGATATGGGTATAAGTATAAGGAAAGACATGTAGCTAAGGCTTAGCCCTAAACTCAACCCAAAACCTGGTATTTTTCCTCTGCCATTTTTCATTTTCACAAAAAACCTCATTTCTTTTTCAGTTCTGCCATTATTTGGTCAAATATCCCGTTATCGGCAAAATGCAATTTATGCGCTGCTTGCCACCCTCCAAAATCCTTGTCTATTGTCACCAATTTAAGGTTTGCAAAGTAAGGAAATTCTTTGGCGATTGTCGGGTTGGAAGGGCGGTAATAATGCTTGCCGATAAGCCGCTGCGCTGCATCCGAATACAGGTATTCCAAATAGGCAACGGCAACTTCTTTTGTGCCGCGTTTGTTCACTATGCCGTCAACGTAGGTAACGGATGGTTCCGCGAGTATGCTGAGGCTAGGGGTAACTATCTCAAACTTGCCCTCGCCAACTTCCCTGTTCATCAAAAAAGCCTCGTTCTCCCATGCCAGCAACACATCGCCCAAGCCGCGCTGCACAAATGTATTAGTGGCACCACGTGCTCCTGGATCCAAAACAGACACGTTGCCGTACACCTTCTTGACAAAATCGCGAGCTTTATCTTCGCTGCCGTATTTGGTACGCGCATAAGCCCACGCCGCCAAGTAATTCCAACGTGCCCCGCCGGAGGTTTTGGGATCTGGGGTTATTATGTTAACACCGGGCTTCGCAAGGTCGTCCCAGTCCTTTATACCCTTTGGATTGCCCTTGCGAACAAGAAGGACAATGGTAGAAGTATAAGGCGAGCTGTTTTGCTTGAAGCGTGTTATCCAATTCTCTGCTATAAGGCCAGGCCGCTTTGCACCAATCTCGTCTATGTCATAAGCCATAGCGAGAGTCACAACATCGGCTTGATTCCCTTCAATAACGCTTCTCGCTTGCCCACCGGAACCGCCGTGAGACTGGTTCACGGTTACTTCAACTCCTGTTTTTCCCTTGTAATACTCGGAAAAAACTTTGTTGTAGTCCTGATACAGTTCCCTAGTTGGGTCGTAAGAAACATTGAGAAGCGTGACTTTTTTTTGCGCGTATGCAGAAAAAGCCAAAAATAGCGTGAGCATCAAGGCCGTTAACTTTATTTTATCCATTTTTACCTCCATGGATTTATATGTTTAATAATAAAAACTAAACATATATGTTTACTATGTGATAAAATATAGAAACTTTTTAAACCTTTGTCAAGGGTAAGCGTGAAAAAATGTCATTTTTTTTGAAAATTAGATATATTAGGTGTATTCCCCAATAATTCTCTCAGCCGCTTTTAAGGCTTCTTCTATCTTTTCTGGATTTTTTGTTCCAGCTTGTGCCAAAGCCGGCCGGCCGCCGCCTTTGCCGCCGGCAAGCTCTGCTAATTTTTTAACTATGTCGCCTGCGCTAATTTTTTTCTTAACCAATTCCGCGTGAACAACCACCGCTATTGTGCCGGAGCTGCTCTGTGCATTGGCTATAACCGCTATGCCCTGCGAAGGCATTGTTTTTTGCGCACCTTCCAAAAGCGCGGAAAATTCGCTGGATTCCATATTAACCTTGAAAACCCAAACGGGAATGTTTTTCACCTGCTTGGGCTCTTTGAACAAATCAGCGCTCTGGCTTTCCGCAATTTTTGCCCGCAAATCCGCCGCAAGTCTTTCGCTTGCCTTTAACTGCTCGGATAGCGAAGATACCCTCTCTAAAATGTCTTCCGTTTTTGTTTTGAACTGCTCCTTCAACGAAGATACTATAGCTGCATCTTCCCTGAAACTGCTCAATGCGCCGAATGCCGTTACAGCTTCAATTCTGCGGACTCCCGCGCTAACGCTGCTCTCGCTCAAAATGCGCAGCACGCCTATCTCGCCTGTGTTTTTTGCGTGCAAGCCGCCGCAAAATTCCTTGGAAAAATTTTCCATAGAAACAACGCGAACCTCTGCCCCGTATTTTTCGCCAAAAAGTGCCATAGCCCCGCTTTCCTTTGCTTTTTCCACAGACATCACTTCGGTGGATATGGGCAAGCACATTTGAATTTTCTCGTTCACCAAATTTTCTATTGTCTTTATCTGCTCATGAGTCAATGCGGAAAAAGCGGTAAAGTCAAAGCGCAAATTATCGGGTGCAACCCTTGAACCTTGCTGGGTAACGTGTTCGCCCACCACCTTGCGAAGAGCGGCTTGGAGCAGATGCGTGGCAGAGTGGTTTTTGCGAGTCGCCGCCCTTTCCTCCAAATTCACGCTTGCGGTAAATTCCAAAGACATATTTTTTTCGCTCACATCGCCGCTCAAAAGCTTTGCTCGGTGAATCCAAATATCATTCACTTTTAGGGTATCAAAAACTTTAAACGTTGCACCCGAATTTTCCAAAGTTCCCTTCTCGCCTACTTCGCCGCCCATTTCCGCGTAAAAAGGCGTGCGGTCTAAAACGATTGAATAGGAACCTTTGTCCTCTTTGTAGCGTAAAATTTTCACCTGCGCGGTGCTTGCATCATAACCCAAAAATTCAGTTGAGCCTTCCGCAAAAACAGTCCAGCCTTCGGAGCCAATGGCAGAAAGCCCTTGTTTCTGCGAGGCTCTCGCACGTTCCTTTTGCTTTTCCATCTCCGTTTCAAAACCCGCTTCGTCTATTTGCAAATTTTTTTCCTCTGCCAAAATACGCGTTAAGTCCGGGGGGAAGCCGTAAGTGTCGTAGAGGAGGAATACTTGTGAGCCTGGGATTATTTTGCCATTGAGTTCGCTAATTATCTTTTCAAATCTTTCTAAGCCAGCGTCTAGGGTTCTTATAAATCTTTCCTCTTCGGAGCGGATTACTTCTGTCACAAAATCTGCACGCTCGCGGATTTCGGGAAATGCTTCGCCCATTGTTTGCACAAGGGTTGGCACAAGGCGGTTTATGAATGGTTCTTTTTGGTTTAGCAGACGGGCGTAGCGGCTTGCTCGGCGCAAAATTCTGCGGAGCACGTAGCCGCGTCCGTCATTGCTTGGGAGCGCGCCGTCTGCTATTGCAAAACTGAGCGCGCGAAGGTGGTCGGCAACAACCCTGTGCGGCATTCCGCTTTGGTCTGCGTTGTACGGCACGCCGGAGAGTTCGGCAATTTTGTTTATGATTGGAGAAAATACATCGGTGTCGTAGTTGGAATCTTTGCCCTGCAAAATTGCGCACACACGCTCAAAGCCCATTCCAGTGTCAACATTTTTGTTTTTCAAGGGAAGTAGCTCGCCACTCTTTATGCGCTCGAACTGCATAAAGACATTGTTCCAAATTTCAATATAGCGGGCATTCGTTCCGTTCACGCCTTTCACCGGGTCTGCGAACGTTTCTTCCTGTGTTGCCAAATCGCCTTTGTCGTAGTGTATTTCGGAGCATGGCCCGCAGGGACCTGTGTCGCCCATTTCCCAAAAGTTCGATTTTTCGCCAAAGCGCATTATGCGTGTATCGGGCAAGCCGCTGACTTTTTTCCAAATTTGCCAAGCCTCGTCATCGTCTTGATAAACGGTTACAAATAATCTTTCTTTGGGCAGTTTCCAAACCTCGGTTAAAAGTTCCCAAGCCCATTCGATGGCTTCTTTTTTGTAGTAATCGCCAAAGCTCCAATTGCCGAGCATTTCAAAAAATGTGTGGTGGTAGGTATCGCGCCCCACTTCGTCTAAATCGTTGTGCTTGCCAGAAACGCGAATACACTTTTGCGAGTTCGCCACCCTTTTGTAGTTGTTTGGGTTGTCGCCCAAAAAGCAGGCTTTGAACTGGTTCATTCCGGCATTTATGAACATTAAGGTAGGGTCGTCTTGCGGAACAACAGGCGAAGAACGCACGAATAAGTGTTCCTTGCTTTCAAAGAATTTTATGAAAGAATTGCGAACTTCCGCAGAGGTTTTAGGTGTATTAGGCATGGTGGTAAGGTAGAAAAATTAACATTGCTATTCAGCATTTAATTGTTCTATCAAATACGCTTTTAATCCATAATATAATTTTATTCCTTTATTATCCTTCAAGTAATTATACACTATAAGCATTATTTTTTTATAAATTTCTTGTTGAGGGTATATTAAAGTTGGAATATCCGAATAATCTGCTACTATATCTGGTTCGTCAACATTATGTGTAAGTTCTTTTTTCTCATTAGTTTCAAAGTGTTTGGAAATTTCATTTATATTCTTATTATCAGTTAATCTCAAAAGAGATTCGTATAACTTTTCTTTCTCTTCTTCACTTCTATCTTTTATTAGCTTATTGAACACTTTTGAAGCCTTGTATCTATAATCGTGCATATCATTTAGCAATTGGCATATCATATCTGTTAAAATCATAGAATTTTTATCTATTCTAAACCAATCTCTCCTTGAATTATCCTCTAAAAGAGGCTTATTATCTTTTAAAATTGGACTTATAAGCATTTCTCCTCTTACACCTTTTAGAGCTGATATATACTGTGAATGTGTCGTTTGAGTATAATCGCTTTTTTGTGCTTCGTCTGCTAAAGCAGATTTCCCTTTCATTAAAAAATTTTTATTCCTCACATCTATACCATAATCATCTCCAATGGATTTAAATACATAGTTCATCCTATACCAAACCATTGCTATCGGCATTTCTTCGCCTTCTTTTCTTGGAAGTTTTAGGACAAGACTACAATATTGCCCTTTTTTACTTTTATCTATATTAAAAGGCTTGTATAACAGTTCTCCATTCAGCGTAATTTCAAATTCATATTTCTCTAATTCTTCGCGAAATATTTCAGAATATTTTTTATGTATTGTTTTTCCGTATTCAAAGCTCGAATGATAAGGAAGTGGCAATAAAATTTTAAGCTCTTCTTTGAATGTAGCGGTTGGTTGATTATCCATCTCACTTTTTTTCCCTCGACGATTCTTTTTTGCAAATATATAATTCAACAATTCTTCGTGAACATTTTCCATAGTAACTTCAAAAAAATGCGTATCATCACTTGAGTTTTCCTCGTCTTCTGATGGCGGAGATATTTTTTCAAAGATTTCTTCTAGGTCCAATCCTTTTTCTAAAAGTTCGTCATATTTTTTTCCTTCTAATACAAATCTTTGAATTTTTTCAAAGGTCTCATCTTTATTTTTAAATATAACTTTATCACAAAAAGGCATTCCAGATAAACGACCTATTCCCCTAAGCCCAACATTATCTTTTGGTTTATCTGCAGTACCCCCCAATTTTCTCATAGTAGATTCAAACTTATCATTCTGTATCCCAAAGCCATTATCTCTAATTACAATGCTTTTATTAACCTTATCTATATTTATTTGTATCTTAAAATCCACTTGTTTTTCACCTTTTCGTTTTGTCGCATTAATATGACTATCCACAGAATTTTGTACATATTCTCTAAACACAACGATAGGCTCTGCATACAAGGCAGATGTCAAAGTTTCAATTAGACGCGCTTTCAATTCTATTGCTTTATCCATCTTCCGATTCCTTATATAAATAAGACAATAACCAATTATATTTTTGCTTTATTTTATCATTAGATGCTTCTTTAATTTTTTGCTGAATTTTATTTGTTATATATTCAATACTTTTCTTATCTTTCTTTCGTTTAAAATTTATGAAAGAAAAACCATCATCATCTTGCATCAAGAATTCCTTAATGTCTTCTGAAACAAGTTTACTATCCAAAACTATTCTTGGGTAGATTGCGTTTTCTTTTTCTAATATATGAGCACTTACAAAAGCGGGTCCTATTATTTTTTGTACATCATTTTTATTATTTTCTATACTATTCCAGTCTATAATTTCTCCATTAGCCACTCCTCCTCTCATTAACTCATTACATTCCTCAAGAATTTTATATTGAAAGTTTGCGATAATTTCTATTAATTCTCTCTTCTTTTCAATAGGAACTGCAAGAACAAAAGAATCTGATATTTCCATAGATATTATTTCTTCCTTATCCCTATCTTCCTTGAAAATAGAACCCCAAGCATCTCTAAATATCTCACTAATTTTTCTTAGCTTATTATAAGTTTCTTTTGCCTTTTCGTCATTGTCTTTTACTTCCATCATAAGATTTTTTGTGCCTAACATATCAGCAAAAACAACAACCATATCTTTAATAGGTACTTTTTCATCAATAAGGTCCTCAGAGAATGCCTCTGTAAAACCTTTAGGATATTCCGCTTGCTTTTCAACATTTTCCATAATCATTTAACACTCAAATAAAATGGTATAAACTATGGTATAAATATACAAAATAGTTTTAGAACACATATAGTTTACCTCTTTATTCTATAAAAACCCAAAACATCCCTAATTTTTGGATTTACTTTTTCTAAAATATCATCAGTAAACACATTATTTCCAATAATACTTTTTGCCTGCTCCTCGGGCTCTTCTTTTAATGCACAAAATTTCCTCCACCATTCTTTTGTGAGATTATCTTTATATTTGAAGCGATTTATTATGAAAGCTTCTGGCATCCACAGAATTTTTTCAAATTCATGTTCATTTTTGCCAAATGCTTCTTCAAAAAAATCCTTGCCTCTTCCAATTTTTCCCTTTGTTGCGTTTAATACTGCCTGCACTGCTCTAACGAATTTTTTGTTCCAATGTTTTCCTATAAAGTCTCTGTTTTTAAAATACTTTGGGTCACTTATTGGGTGATATTTCATTGGAAATGAGTATATTGATATTTTTAGTTCCTCACATAAATCAATATTTAATTTCATCCTATAATATAAATCTTTTGGCTTATCGTTAAAATTATATAGCAAATAATTTGAAAGATTAGTTATCTTATATTTCGCCGCCAATCGAACGGCATTTTCATATACATTTCGTAATAAATAGTTATCAAATGCTATTCTCAACGGCCTAATATTTATTTCAGAAAGTTTCTTTATTTTTTCCTCTGTTGCCAATCGAGCATCCACACCCTGATTAAAATCTATATAGCGAGTTCGCAAAGAACGTTTATTAAAATTTGCAACTATAGGTTTCACTATCGTATCGAAATCTAAAATTGATTCTCTTGTAGCGTCATAAAAATATAAAAGTCCTCTTTTTTCTCTTTCCAAATAAAAATCACCACGTTCACTTTCTGGCAAATTTTCAGATATTTGTTCGTAGATTTCAAGGATTTGTTTTATATAACTCCTTTCATTAAATTTCTTTTCTAATTTGGTTATCGCTATTTCATATTCATTCGGAGCAGTATATTTTGCATTTTTAGCAAATCCGCATTTCTTTATTTCATCTACTATAGTATCGAATTTATTTGAAGCAAAAACATTATTATCTAATAACAATAAATTTCTTCGCGTTCCAAAATTTTCCTCTGCTATTCTCAAAGATTTGGACAAGGAAATGTAATTCTTATATTTAGGTTCTAAAGTTGGAACTGCACAAAATATACATTTATTTATACAACCTCTTGTCATATAGGCATAATAGGCATTGTTCGCAGGATATTTGTAATCAATTTCATTCAAAATAGAATAATCCAAAGGCAATTTGTCTATTTTAGAATAAATTCCGATATGAGGTTTAATACCTGTTTCTTTTTTTATTTCTTTTGGCAAAATAGTTGCAGCTACTCCACCTATTAAAAATTCCCCCTTACTTTTTAAAAAATGTTTAGAAAAATTTATAGTATCTATCGTCTCTTTCCAATAAAACGTAAAAAGTGTTGTTACACAAATAGTATCAAATTTTGGAAAATCGTGCAACTTATATCGTTGCCTATAGTTTTTCAATCTTTCTATATTAAAAATTTCTAATGTATTTTCTAATTTTTCTATACTAGAATATTTTCCAATCTTTATGTATTCAATAATTTTTGAAGCATATTTACCAATAAAATTACCAGACGCACGAAAATTGCAAACGTAAAGAAAATCTTCAAATAAAAGTGTTGCTGCAAGTTCTTTTAAATCTCCTTTAAAAAACCTAACACTATAACCCAAATTGCGATAATATGTCGCAAATTTCATTAACCCAATTGGCGGATATTTATTCTGGTAATTTGGTTCTAATAAAAGGACTTTTTTCATAGAAGTTTTTCTATCTCCTCTTTTATTATTTTTGCTGTGTTTTCACTTGTTTTATTGTCTATAATTTTAAATATTTCTATAATTAAATTTCTTGTTTTTACATTATAATTTTCTAATTTATTTTTTATCTTTTTTGGAACTATAGAAGTTGTATTTTTTTCTTCTTTAATTTTATTTATTTCTTCTATAACTTTCTTAGTAGTTATATCTGATTTTTCTATAATTTTTTTTATCCTCTCTTTTGCATTTTTTGCTTTAACCTGTGCTTCTTCTATATCTCGTTCTTTTTTTCGTTTGTGTTCGCTATCAATAAATCTTTTTTCTTTTTCCATTGTATTATATTCATTCTCTAATTTCTCAAGTATTTTAATTTCCTTATTTGCACTATTTATGTCAGAAGCGATACGGTATATCTTTTGAAGTTTTTCTTCGAAAAAATCTTGCAATTTTTCCTCAAAAATTATTCTTTCAGTATTTTCATTAAAATAATCCCTTTGAGAATTGGGAATTAATTGTTTCGAAACCGCAAATACTTCTCCGATAAAATAATTATTACCTCTATCTTCTTTAAATAATTTTTGCAAAACATTTTCATCTCCTATTTGCAAGTTTTCTTTTCTTAACCGTAATCCTCTCATAACATTATCTTTCTCTAAAGCCCCAACAAAAGAACGAAGCCCAAACCACATCCAACATATTAAATTTTCATTTCTATCTCTAAATTCTCTGAATTCTATATCAAAAATTCTGTCTATCTCATTTCCATTTTTTGTTATATAGTTTGTGTAATTTTTAAAAAGCGTCTCCCCATTTAATGATATATTGTATTCATCTATTTTTGTACCTATTTCCTGCGAATACTTATAGATTTTATTTTTTAATGTAAAAGTATTTTTATATACAATTGGCGCAACAAAAGATAGGTAGGTTTTTATTTTTTCACAATCTAATAAATCACGATTATCGTCATTTATATTTATCAAATCTACTTTAAAATAATGTTTTTCTAAATCATCTGTTTTTTCAGAATAATCAAATTTGAAAATTTTATCCAAAACTTCTTCTACTTTATATTTTTGCCCATTGTTATGCTTTTCTATCATATCCCTCATTGTTTTTGCATCACAAATCATTTTAGATATTTGAATTTCTCCTTTTGCTTTTGATGTAAAAATAAGGGTCTCACAATATGCAAGACCAGCCAATCTTCCAATTCCTCTAAATCCTTTGTCTTGTCCAATTTTTTTATCCGAATCTGCTATATTTTTTAATATCCTCTCAAAATCAAATTGATTAATTGCGGTGCCATTATCTTCTATTGATATATTCCTATTGTTATTTTCTATTGTTATCTCAATAATTTCTTCCCCTTTTTCTAGTATACCTATAGATATTGCTTTGTCTATAGAATCGCAGGAATTTTGTATATATTCTCTGAAAATTACTTTGGAATCTTTATACATTCCAGTAGTTAAATTTTCTAAAATATTTGCTCCAAAAATATAATCATGCCTCATAATATATCCTACTTAAATTGTTTATAAATCGGTTTGGGAAATCTTACTTTTAATAATGTCCTAAAAATCGGATTTTGAATTAAATATTCACCTTGTTCCAATCTGGTTAACATATTTTTATATGTTTCAGGCAAACTACCGTAGTCCTTTGTTGCTATTTCTATTGTATTCGTTCTACCATAGGCGTGAGTTGAACAATTTCCAGTTATTCTAGGATGTATCGCCGATCTAAATTGTTCTGCACCAAAAAGTACAACGCCAAGAGAACGACCTCTTTCAGTTACATCCAATAATTCCCTTAAAATTGGTGAACTCTTTGGAACATCCTTTGAAGCATATTTATTCAATTCGTCTATAAATACTACAATTCTCGCAGGAGGATTTACCCCATTTTCAAAATCGTACTCACCCAATTTCAAATTATAAATGGTTTTTAGAGTATCTCCAAAAACAAACGCCTGCTTATCTTCTGGAAGTTTAGCAATATCTATAACAACTACATGATTTTTCTTTATTTGCTTAATTTCATCTGCAAGCCGACAGTCATTTTTATTACTTTCCACTCTATTAGCGAACATCTCATCTTGAATCGCTTTTTTAATTATTCGCCTAAATTTACGCCAACTCAAAACAGAAATGTCATTTTTATCGGGGCTTCCTTTCAGTGTTTTTTCACCAATTTTTTCTAAAAAATCATTCCAAGTTTTAAGTCCATTAAAATCTCTATCATTTTCGTCTATTATTTTACTTATAATTGATTCTATTGTTTGGTTTGGATCTTCAATATTTGAAAACATCATCTCTATATTTTCTTTATCATCTTCATAAACATATTTGTACTTTTTTAATTTCCCATTTTTTGAATAAGAATTTATATCGTCTTTTGAAAGATATGAACTCTGTTTTGCAGAGTTATTGTCTGAATATGGGATATAATATTGGACATTTTTAAAAGGCTCCGAAGTAAGACCAAGATTTTCATATTCACCAGAAACATCCTCTGCATTTTCCTTATCAATAGCCATTAAATCTTTGCCCTTTACATTAAAAATAACAAAGGCTACAGAGTCATTTAGGTCTTCCGTTTCTTTTAAATATCTGTCTTGGATTGATTTCATAAGAAACATTGCAAAAGAAGTTTTAGAAGCAAGTCCAGAAATACCAGAGATATTTAAATGGGCTCCTTCTGGTCCTAAAATAAATTCCGAGTTCAAATTAACAGGTAACACTACCTCTTCTGCAGTACCTTCATACATTTTAAGTGAACCACAAACAAGCGGATTTTGCACATTAGATAATCCAAGAGCATTTATAATTTCTTCTGCTGTTGCTAAATATACTTTTGAATTATTGTGAACAGGAGTGTATATATTTCTATCATTGAAAGATACTTTTGCTTCTGCATAATACATTCCAACTCGCAAAGTTGGCTCTTCAATATCTACATTTCCAAAGTCACTAGAAATAAAATTTGTTAAAAAACTTTGGGCATCTGTTATATGAGATACATTATCAATAACACCAAATGTGCAAGAACCATCTACATGACTGACTTTTACAATATCAAATGCACTCAATTTCAAATTCGAATTTGTCCAAAAACAAAACCTGTCCATTGTAGTTGGTTTATTTTCTGTTGCCAAAACTCTGCCGATTAACTTATTCATTTTTTCCTCTCAAAATAAATGTAAAAAACTTTCTGTTGCCAAAAATTTTGATCTCACAAATTGCTCTGTTAAATAAATCGGGTATATGTGATTAGCCCACCTTAAATCACTTCCATAGCAAACAGGATTTCTCTCAGCAATTAAATGAGCACTGAGCAAATTCACTAATTCGCTTTCCATTCCTCTTTCTATTTCACTATCAGTTACTAAAATTTTTTCGCATTTTATAATTCCATCAAAAGGCGTTCTCGTTCGTTTTTTATCCCGCAAGCGAACATACCAAACTGCAAACTGAATATCTCCGAGCCGTTCGTTTTCGTAACAAGCTACTGGTGTACGGTGGTAAAGCGGTAAATCAGCAATAAAACCTGGGTTTGATTTTCCATTTACATCAACACAAATTTCTGGATCAAAACTTTTAGAAACTCCAATAATCCATCTATAATTATTTTTGAATTTTTGATATTTTTTTATATCTTGTCTATCTTCCTTAGATGGATTATATTCCAAAGATCCATCTTTAACTAAGAAATTATTTTGATTCAATTTATTTTCTCTAGCAAGTTCCACGACCAAGTCTTTTTCCCTTTCTATCATTCTATCTTGTATTTTTGCAACTCCTTTATCCTCAAATTTTTTATTATCATCAGATCTAGTACTATATGGAAGTAACCCTGAAAATTCCAATTTCATTCTTTTTAATTGATCACATTCATTGAGTTTCTTGGTAATTCCTTGAAAAAAACCAGACTTGCCACTTGAATCTGCTATGTCTGGAATAGATAAAACCATTTCTTGTTTTAGTTTTTCGGGAAACATTTTTTTACTCTGCCTTTTGCAACATCCAACGGAAATTTGTCCTGCAACAATCGGATAAATTACGCTTCTATTTCCATGTTTATAGGCGATGTCATCTACTTTAAATACCCGTCTTGAACCATCTAAAAAGTATGTTAAAAGCGGCTCATTTATATTTTGGCTCTCATTTGTTAAATCCGTATGATTTTTGCTGATAATTGTCTCCGCCGTTTTTTTCCAAATAATTTCATTGCTTTCATAATCAAGTTGTGGGCGCTCCAAATTATCTAAACTGAATTTATGTGCTTTGTAGCTTTTGCCGTCAGTTTCTTTGGCAAGCATATCGGAGATTTTATGAGAACAAGCATTGTTTTGAACGGAATTATCAGGTGATTCTCGCATATTGCTAGAATCAGATATGGATACATCGCTTATGAAACTTGATTTATCTGTGTCTTTGATTCGCATAGTGGTAATATAGAAACCTTCTTTAACTTATCATTCGTCTCATTGGATCTGCAAATGTTGCCTCTTGTGTTGCTAAATCGCCTTTGTCGTAATGGATTTCTGAGCAGGGACCGCAGGGGCCTGTGTCGCCCATTTCCCAAAAGTTTGATTTTTCGCCAAAGCGCATTATGCGTGTATCGGGCAAGCCGCTGACTTTTTTCCATATTTGCCAAGCCTCGTCATCGTCTTGATAGACGGTTACGAACAGCCTTTCTTTGGGCAATTTCCAAACCTCGGTTAAAAGTTCCCAAGCCCATTCAATGGCTTCTTTTTTGTAGTAATCACCAAAGCTCCAATTGCCGAGCATTTCAAAAAATGTGTGGTGGTAGGTATCGCGCCCCACTTCGTCTAAATCGTTGTGCTTGCCAGAAACGCGAATGCACTTTTGCGAGTTAGCCACCCTTTTGTAGTTGTTTGGGTTATCGCCCAAAAAGCAGGCTTTGAACTGGTTCATTCCAGCATTTATGAACATTAAGGTAGGGTCGTCTTGCGGAACAACAGGCGAAGAACGCACGAATAAGTGTTCCTTGCTTTCAAAGAATTTTATGAAAGAATTGCGAATTTCCGCAGAGGTTTTGGGTGTGGTGGGCATAGGGGTAAGGTAGAAATTTAGTTCGATTGTGTTTTCTGCAAAATTTCCTCTCTGCCACCAAATGTCAAGACCAAAATTTCTGCTCCATAAGACGGGTTATCATAAGAATATGGAATACCCTCTTGTAAAACCCCAACATTATTTATAAAGATTCTTCCTTCTGCTGAATACCCTTTGAGAGGCGTTTCTTTGACAAAACCTTTGAAGGGTCTGCGACCATCATCCTCGTTTGGCCTAGTTTGACTTTCTACATAACCAGTGATGGTTATAGAATTACTCTCTATATAAAGAGAGCCGCTATATAAGCTATTGTCATTTGATTCCCATGTTCCCCGTAGCCTATATTCAAAACTCTCGTAACTGTTATCCGAGTTGCTAGTGCCACAAGCAGCTATAATTGCCACAACCAACGCACAAACCGATAATTTTGAGATCTTATAGATTTTCATGCCGTAAAATTAGAAAATTAATTTCGGCCAAGTCTTATTTGACCACTTTATGGATTGAAAAGGCTTATAAGCAAGATCATATATATCCGCGCTTATTTGTTCTATTGCTTTATTTTGCTGAATACTATCATTTAAATTTTTGATATCCTTTAAAACGCTTTTTATGCAATTTTTAACGGCAGAAACATTCGACGATAAGTATGCTTTAGAATAGATGCTATAGTATTTTTCAGCTTGCTCATAGTCTTTGCATTCCCTTGCTCTGCGAGCGTTTTTTAAAGCATTCTCCAACTTGACAGAAGTGTCGATTGTAACCACCATTTTCTTGGCTTCTTCAGTAGAATACTTTGTACCACAGCTCTGGCAGGTAAACATTCCATCTTGTTTTATTAACTCATTACCGCCACACATTTCGCAAACTATTTGTTTCATATTTTTAGGGCTAAGGGTCGTAGCAGGGGGCAATATAGAAAATTTCAAAACACCGCTTTTGCTTCCAAGTTGAGTTTTTGAAACACGTCGCTGTGCCATATTCTTATTATGTATTGCGAAGACATGTAAAAATGCTCGTTAAAGGATAATTGAACAAGGGCGTTGCCGCGCCACGAAAATCCTTTTTCAAAACCGTCAACCGCAGAGTAGGGAGAAACTTCGCTCGATTTTTTAACATGGTTCCCCGAAATGCCGAGCTGTGCCAAGCTGCCGCGCTCGTTTTGCCATTTGCCGGTTATGCCGCCTTTTTGCAAAGTGGCTTTCCAAGACTCCTCCGCATAAAATCCATCTGTGAATTTTCTCGAATAAAAAGGCTGGAGCGAAAACCCAGAACCCAATTCCCTTAGCCACGCAAACTCGCCCTCATAAGAAAGCCAATTCAAATCGCTTATTATAAATTCCACCTCTTCTCTTTTTAATCTCAGAGAAAAATCCTCCTTTTGCCGCCCCTTGTAATGAGCGGTAGCCTCTTGCCCAAATATGGTTTCTTCAAAATTTATCTGAGGTTCTCTGTTCCATTTGTCAGTTATGGTGAGCATCAATGAACCCTTGTTTTTTGGATGTTCCCAAAGAGCGGAATTTTCCAGCATCAGCAATTTTTCCGATTTGTGCAAAAGCCATTCGCCGCCCGCAAAAAATGTCATGTCGCTCAAAAACCCCCTTTTCACAAAAACCATAGGATGTATGGACAAATTCCATTTGAGATTGTTTTTGTAGCTCTTGCTCGCAAGGGAATCCGCGCGCCCCATTCCCTCATAAACAAAATTGCCGTTATCCACCCCGCTTATATACTGCCCGCTCAGGGAATCGTAGTAAATATCGCCTGTGCCGTCTGGAACTCTGCGGTAAATTACCACCCACGGGACTTCATTTGTGTAATTAAAAGCATAAGACGCCTCGCCTCGCAAAAGGGAATTGGGGTGGTCGTAGCCCGCATTTTGGTCCAAAAGCCAGGACGTGCCACGCTTGGCAAATAAATCCCCATCCATTCTTATTTGAAAAAGAGTGTTTGAATGCCAATATTTTTTCTTTAGAGACACAAAGGTTTTCCAGTTGGAAAAGCTGGCGGTATCCGTCTGCTCCCGCATAATTTCCGAGTTTGCATAATTCCCAGCACTTTCGTTTCCCCACTCCAAGCCCGAAGTGGAACGCAGGTTTTCCTCGCTATCCATGCGAAAATTCCCATAAGGGCGAAAATCGCCTTGCAAATATTTACTCTGTATTTCGCTCTGCCACAGGGAAGCGTTTTTTGTCTCTATATAGGCAAGCGAAAGCTGGCTCTCCGCGTTTTTTGTTTCCCTTCGCAAAAATCCCTCGTTTCTAAGCGATTCAAAATTTCTATGCCCCACGTAAAAACCCGAAAAAAATCCAAGCGGCAAGCGCACCGTCGTTTTAAAATCGTCATAGCGCAAATCTCCGCTTTTAACGCTGTCCAAAAGCCACCTGTCTCGCAAAATATATGAGTCCCATTCGTTTTCAGTTCCTTGGTATTCCGGCTTTGCAAAACCGCTGTCTGCAAAGCCGCCTTTTACGGAAAATTTAACCGGTGATTTTTGCTGAGAATTGCTATCGCTCTCAAACACCCATCTATAGGCTTTGTTGTCTCTTTCATTCATAGCCATTTCCAAATCGCTGAATAAATATGAACCTCCCAATCTCATTCTCGCTCCTAGCATTTTATCGTTCTTTAGCGAATCTTTTAAATTAAAAGCCGCCAAATCCAGCCATATAAACTTAGAGCGGTATGCAGCTTCCAAACCTCTGAGTTCGCTTTGGTTCAGGGAAGAATAGGTATCGTATTCCACCCTTATTTCGTCTTCTGGGCCTGGTATAATCCGCCCTAAAAAATCCAAAACGCCACCCGCATAATTAATTTCGTAATCTATGCCGGAGGTTAGCAAAACGCCATTCAAAAAAACTTTCTCCGTGCTTGGAACTATAAGACCAAACGCACTATCAGAAAATAGCAGGTAGCCTTTTTGCTGGCTCGGCTGCCCATAAAGGGTTACGCTTTGCCGCTCCGTTCTATCTGTTCCGTAAATTGCTATGGCTTCTGCGTTGTCGCCTTTCAATTTTCCGCTGGCTCCAAGGGTTTGCCGCCTGAATCCAAAAAGCTCGTTTCTGTTTATCTCGTAGTTCAAATCTCCGAGTTCCAATTTCATCCTCTTGCTCTCAATGCCTATATACGTGGCATCCACCTCTCTCAAAGTTGTTGTGACTTCCGTCCCCGCAGGGCGCCCCACATCCACCAGATAAGCATCTATAAAAATTCCGTCTGTCGCCTCCCCTTGTATGGAAAGCCGCAGTTCCTGCTGAATATCAGTGCCCCCATTTCCTATGCTGGTTTGCAGGCTTTTGCTGCCCTTGGTTTGCAGGGTATTTTTTTCCGCCTCAGGCACGTTTTCTTGCGTAACCTCTGGAGTGCTTTCGTAGCCCCTCCACACAGGCAAAGAATCGGGGTTAAAACCCTGAGCAAAAACATCTAATGTCAAAAAGAGAATAAAAAGGTATGCTTTTTTCACATAGCTATGAACTTAGAAATTACATATTCAACATAATAGCCACTGATAACTTTGAATTTCGCTGTGGCGTTCCCCCCGTTAGCTCTCCGAGCGGAAAAAACGGGGGGAGGAATGGAGATTTTGTTAGAAAATCTTCATTCAAGGGGGGTTACATATTCAGCAACGTATCCAACATCGTGTTTATGGTTGAGAAATAGCGTGCGCTCGCCTGATAGGTGTGCTGGAATTGAATCAAATTAGCTATCTCTTCGTTCATATCAACGCCAGCAATTTGGTTCTGCTGGGTTTTGAGCGTTTCCAAAGCATGTTGGCGTGTCTCCAGCCCATCAGCGACTGTATTGCGCTCAGTGCCAAGACGGCCGAGCATACCTGTATAAAATTGGTCTATGGTTTGGGATTTTCTCCCGAACATATCGCCCTGCATAACGGCTTTATCACGTAATTGAGAAATCAAAAGCGCATTCTCACCGTCTCCAGGGCCGCCATAACCACTCTTGTGATAGTCAAAAGTTATGGAAACTGGATTACTTGGGTTAGAAAAGGCATTGGTCGCACTGTATTTAAAGGTGATTTTTGCGGTATTGTAATCAATATCGTAATCTTTTCCCTCTTGCAAAAGGTTGCCTTTGGGATCTTTTATCACCAAAGAATTTTTTTCAATAAACCGATAATCGGTATTAAAATCCGCCAAATCAACAACAAAGGGTTCCCCGCCATCAGTCAACTGCGGAACGTTGAAAGCTGGTATTGTATAACCGTAGTTTATGTTAACATCATTGGCTCTAGCGGAGCTGAAAGTTACTACTCCAGTGCTATAATCAACAGTGTAATCCGTTCCTTCTGTCAGAGCAAGCCCAGTTACGCTATCTTTTATTTTTACGGAACCTAAATCAATGTATATATCATGGGGAAGATGAGCTCTCTTTAAGTCAACTATACTCCCTGCTGCCGGAGCCGTAGCTACTATTGAATCTGATAATTTCATTTCGTTTACATTTACACCGATGGTTTTCCCACCTACACCAGCAGCGATGTTGTTTACATCTTTTTTTACAGCCGTAGAAAGAGACATATTCGCAGCATTAAATTTAGTTGGATCAGAATCAAAAAAATCTATGAAAGTCAAGCCGGAGAGCGAAAATCCATTCTTGTGAATGTTATTGACCTCGGTTATCACACTTCTAGCCAGCTCATTTATATAGTTTTCATATTCTGGAATATCCACATCTCTAACTTCCATTAGAGCTTTGAGTTCGCCATCTTTTGGTATGAATGATTTTCCCGTTGGCCCAAAGGTTACCTCTATCTTGGAATACTGATAACCAGCATCGTCCACATGTTCAATGCGCTTTACTGAAAGCTCATGATTCTTTGTTGCGCTGACGAGCATATTCCCGTTTGAGGTCACTATAAGAGTGCCGTTCTCTTCTTCAAAATAATCTACATCGGTTAGCTTTGCGAGTTTTTCAAGCATCAGGTCGCGTTGGTCGCGAGTATCGTTAGCTTTGTTCGTTAAGTTTTCGCTGTTGGTTATTATAGCATTGCATTTGTGGATGCCAGCGGTGAGTTTATTTATTTCATCTACCCTAGATTCTATTTCACCGTTTATGGTGTCTTTATATTCACGAAGCTGGGTTGCTATATAGTTGAATTGCGTTGTCATGCTTTGGGTTGTTGAACGGAGGGTTTGCCTTGCGCCCGCATCGTTTGGGTTATTCGCAACATCCATCCAGTTATTCCAAAAGTTCTTCAAAAGCTGATTCAAAGCGTGGTCTTTAGGTTCTTGAAAGACATTTTCAATCCTAGTGTAAGCGGTGTCTTTTATTGAAAAATAGCCAAAGCGGGTCTGTTCTTGATTCACCAAGCGGTCTATAAACTGGTCGCGTACCCTATTTATGGCGTAAACTTCCACTCCAAAGCCCATTTGCCCATAAGAGCCGTCTCTGCGCCATTCCGCATTCTGCTCAATGCGTTTGCGGGAATATCCATCGGTAAAAGCATTTGTTATGTTTTGACCGCTGACATTTATACCCAGCTGGGAAGCTGCCAAGCCCCGAGTAGCTACACCTAAACCTTCAAATAACGACATACTGGAGAATGTGCAAAAATTGTGCCAGTTGTCAAAACCCCGATTTGCCCGATTTGCCCAATTTTTGAGATTTGCCCGATAGAAAATGCAAAAAATGCAAACAGGTGTTTGCAAAATGCACTTTTCTGAACTTTTTTTCCGTTTACAAGCGTCTAAGGTAATGAACCTTAAAACGGAGATGAAATATGACCGATATCCAAGCAAACCGCAATCACAAGGCTAGTGTTTTCTCGCTGCTTTTCGGCGAGCCACCTGCCGCATTGGAACTCTACAACGCCGTGACGGGGCATAATTACCCGCCAGATACCAAAATAGAGATAGTCACTCTTTCAAATGCCCTGTTCAAAGGGCAATTGAACGATGTAGCTTTCGTGGTAAACGACAGGCTTGTAGTCCTGATTGAACACCAGTCATCGATTAACAACAACATACCGCTCAGAATGCTTATGTATTTGGGAAGGGAATACGAGCGAATAACTAAAGGCAAAGACTTGTACAGAGAGAAGCTGATAAAAATTCCTACGCCGGAGTTCATAGTTCTGTACAATGGCAGGGACGAGTTTCCCGACTTCAAGGAGCTTAGGCTTTCGGATTCCTTTAAAACCAAAGGCAACGGCAGCCTTGAACTTGTGGCAAGCGTTTACAACATAAACAAGGGTCGCAATGCGGATATAGCAAATAAAAGCCCAGCTTTGAACGGTTACAACGAGCTTATCGCCGAGGTAAATAAAAATCGTAAGACAATGGAACTGGCAGAGGCTATAGAAGCTGCTATAAAGAGCTGTGTTAAGCGCAATATTTTAGTATATTTCTTAGAGAAGTACGCTTCGGAGGTTTTGAATATGCTTTTTACTGAATGGAATTTGGATGATGCCTTGGCGGTTGCGAAGGAAGAGGCCAGAGAAGATGAGCGTGAGGAATGTAAAGCTGAACATCAGCAGCAAATGCGAGAATTGTTTGCTTTTTTGGAATCGGGCGTTCCTCTAGCTGAAGCCAAGAGAAAGATGGGTTTAATTGAGATTTGACCAACCAACCGCC
>Ga0268262_10000718_pt1 | contig 42923 bp, 40 predicted proteins | sample TergutNc150P3_FD_190354 | JGI IMG/M metagenome (GOLD analysis project Ga0268262, IMG submission 190354) | Nasutitermes corniger P3 segment gut microbial community from laboratory colony in Florida, USA - Nc150 P3 (SPAdes) (version 2) | ecosystem: Host-associated > Arthropoda: Insects >...
CAGACTAATAAACGATATATAAATGATTATCAGAAGTATGGTTGAGACCATTTATTTTCTCCTTAGTCAATTTGCCAATATGTTATCTAATTATTTCATATTTAAGCAATAAAAAATTAACATTTTTTATCATTTTAATAAATCTTATAAATACTTTGACGCCTCTTTTATGCTCAATTTGTGAAGTTGATTTTTATATTTATTAATAAAATCTTTAACCCATTTTTTATTTATCTTTGAATATTCCCTTAAACTCCATCCAATAGCTTTATTAATAAAAAATTCATCTGTTCCAAAATTGTTTACTATAATTTGTTCAAATAACTTTTGATTGGTTTTTTCTTTGTATTGCAGTTGAAAATCTATTGATACTCTTCTTAGCCAGATATTATCATCTGTTGACCACTTAAGCATTTCTTTTTCCAGTTGTTTGTAATTTAATACAATTTTTCCAACCAATGCGTCTATTGAATCAGCGGTTTCCCACCATGACTTGGTAACAATAAGTTTTTTAAGTTTAGGCAAATCATTATCAGTTAATGTTTTAATAAAGCAATCCAAATATTCTATCGCAGCATATTGAGCCTCACGATAATTTTTACTCCAGCATATATTGACAAATTTCCAGTCCAGTTCATTTTTTTTACCTTCTTTTATATAAGGTTTAATTATTTCTTTCAATTTTGGTTTTGGTATGCCTAGAAATACAAACTTGTTTTGCATATAAGCTGCCATTTTTTTTGCCTGTTCCTCATTTTTATTTTCTTCCATTTCCGTAAATAATTTATCATACCACATATTAATTTCTCCTTATTTTCTCCTTAATAAATAAACTAATGGCATTAATTGCAATAAAAAAATAACAAAAGACGCTATTTGTTGAGCATAAACTGTCCATGCTACAGGTTCTAACGGCCATGGATCAATAAATGTAATGGCTACTCTGCAAAACCATACAAAAACCATAAAACCATATATAACAAGCAGATCTTTATTTCCGCTAAATATTTTTTTCTTAAAAAATATAAGTATCAAACTAATACCCGCTAAAAATAATGAAAAGAAAAAATTTATCCAATCAATTCCTACAGTTAAAAATTTATATTCATCTGAAATATATGAATACCATTGATACAAGTACGGAACTGAAAAATGCCACATTCCGATAACTGCGCTTAATATTAATCCGATACTATATAAAATTTTCATAAAACCTCTATTACCTTACTATTTTTTAAGAATATTTCCTATCCTGCGTAACAGATCTTCATTATCATAAGGCTTTTTAATATAATCAACCGCTCCTATCTCCTGCGCGTGTTTTATGTCTTTTGGATCATTTGAAGATGTGAAAAACGCTATCGGGATATTGTGCAAGCCGCCAATAGCTTTTATTCTGGCGTATGTATTCCACCCGTCCATATCCGGCATTATTAAATCCAATAATATTAATTGGGGTACAAGCCCCTGATAAAACAAGCCAAGCGCTTCTTTGCCCGATTTAGCCGTAGATATGTCATACTTATTCTGCAATACCGATTCCGCCATTTCAAGATGAATATCGTCATCGTCTACTATAAGGACTTTTTGCTTTTCGTCGCCGACAGTATCATAAAATTTTTCAGTCTCCTGTTTTAAAGCGTCAAAGTTCCGGTTGTTCTCCAGACTCATGTCATTTACATGGCTGACTGAAATACTTATCTGATTAACGCCCTTTAATATCTCATTCATGCCTTCTACCGCTTCCTGGCTTGTTTTTATAAATTCGTCAGTTTCCTTAACCAGAGTCTTTCCTGATTCCGCCATGTCGTCAGACCCTTTTTTTACTGAGCGGGTTATGTCCCTCAGACGGCTTATGGAATCCAATATTTGCCTACCGCCTGTTTCCTGCTCCCGCATTGCGTTTAGAATATTTTGCTCGTGCTGGGAAACTGTTTTTACGTTTGAGTCTATAGCGCCAAAACGGTTCAATACGTCATCGGATGATTTTGTAATGTTGTCTATGGACGCTTTTATTTTTTTCAACATTGCCGCGGTGGTTTTTGACTGTTGGCTTGATGATTCGGCAAGTTTGCGGATTTCACCGGCGACGACGGCAAAACCCCTTCCGGCTTCTCCCGCATGAGCCGCCTCAATCGCGGCATTCATTGAAAGCAGGTTTGTCTGAGCCGCGATATTGTTCATCACTGAATTTATTTCCAAAAGCCCTTCGGAATCATGGGCTATTTCCTGTATTTCCTGCGCGACTGTCTGGAGTCCTGTTTTCCCGTTCTCTGACGCTTCAGCCAAAACGCCGACATTTTTGCTGTTTTCAGCCAGCGTTTGAGTCACCGAATGAATGTTAGCTGTCATTTCTTCAATGGCCGAAGACGACATATTTACGCTTTCAGTCTGTTCTTCTATCATCTTGTTAAGATTGTCAATATTTATCTTGATTACCCCTACCGCCTTACCTGCTTCCTCAGCGCCGTTTTCCTGCTTGACCATAAGGTTTTCCATGTTGTCAAGGTTAGATGAAATCTGCCGTACGGCTGTCGATGTATTGCCCATATTAGAGGAAAGTTCAAAACTGGTATGGTTAAGCCCGTTGATTTTATATTTTATAGTCCCTACGAGACTTCTGATTTTTTCCAGCGTAATATTAAAAAAGCCTGACAATTCCCCGATTTCATCTTTGGACTTAACGGCTACTTTTACGGTTAAGTTACCGTCTTTTACCTTTTCCAAAGCCGAATGGATCGCCTTTATCGGAGAGCTGATTTTTTTTGCGACAAAAAATACCAATACAAAGACAACTGCCGCGAGCATTGCTATACATATAATTATCAGGCGTAAAATAAGAGTATTTATATCATTATAGATTACAGATGACGGTATTGTTGATACAAGAATCCAGCCTGTATGCGGTATGGCCGAAGAATAAATAAAAATATTTTTATCAATATTAAAAAAATCGGCGGGACCCGCCTCCGAGCCTAAAGGGCGAGGTTCCCCTCCGGCACCCAATACGGAAGCGCGGTATTTATCAAGATTTAATTCTTTAAAGAAATCTTTTTCCATAACCGCGTTGATGTCTTCATGGGTAATAAAAAGTCCGCCAGCGTTAATAATATACATTTCCTGTCCGGGAAAACTCCGCATTGCGTTAATTATTTCTCTCATAACGTTTACAGCGACATCGTCCGCCGCTACTCCGATGTCTTTTCCTTCTCTGTCAAAAACCGTCATTGAAAGCGTAATGATAACGTCGCCCGTCTCGGAATCAACATAAGGTTCGGAAAAAGCAATTTTTCCCTGCGCTTTCTTGGCGTCGGTAAACCATGAGCGTTGGGTATTATCCCAATCGTCATCGGGAATCCATCCTCCGGCAAACGCGGCAAAGCCGCCTGTCTTGTTCCACATCAGATTATTGGTAAAATACAGATCAAGACTGTTTGGAACTATTTCTTTATCGTCGCGCAGAAATCCTGCGACAGATTCCGCAGAAACCGCCCCTTGGCTGAAAAGATGCGTAATGCCCACAGAAAATTGCTTTAGAGCTTCTTCATGTTCTTTAATAAAAGATAACACCATATCCTGCGAACGGGCGACGTTTGTCTTTGTATTTAACTCCGTCAAATTAGTAACAATATGGCGAAGGTTGTAAAAAAAGATTACAGATAAAGATACCGTTATAGATATAATCATTAGTAAAGTGACAGTTGTAAATATTTTTGCGAATGATGTTTTTTTGGGATTTTTCATTGACTTTTCCTCCATTTTATAGGCAATATGAAGATTTGTGTAAAATATTCTATGTATTATTTATTCAGCAGCCGAAACATGCTTGAAAAATTTATACAGATACTTTTTAAGTCAAATTTGTCTTAAATATAAATTAACAAAAATAAACAAAAAATAATTAACAAAACTGATCATTTTTAAGCCTAAATTGAGTAATAATTATTTTTTCACAGTGGAAAATTAACAATTTTGATCATTTATGGCATTTCTGATACCGGGGTATACCATTCCATTTGGCAGAATGTTCCGTCATAAAGTTTTGTGTCTATTTTTTCAAAGCAAACCTTATCAATTAACAATGTATATTTTACAAGATTATTATATGAAGATTTATTTATAACATTTATTGCGCTGTACATTGAACCTACTGCATTACGATCAATATCTGAATAATGATGCTGCCCAATGTAACGGAATTTTGCGCATAATGAAGTTTCAAAAGTGTCTTTATAGAATCCTTGCGGAATATTTTTAAAATCTTTTACCTGTACCGACGGTATATATTCTGACATTCCCGTTTTTCTGTCAAAATTCCGCGTTATGCCAATAAACACTTGAGGGTCTATCGTTGACTTAATGTGCATACGTTCATTATTCCAAAATTGTTTTGCAATAACATTTCTTGAATCGCTTAGCGATACTTTATGGTATTTCCCTATTACGTGAAACTGCGGAACCATCACTATATCAGGTCCAAAGAAAACATTGTCACCTAACTTATTTTCATCAAAAAGATGAAGAGGCGGCTTAATCTTAATAATTTTCCCTGTTTTACGCAAATCGCCCGGAGTTATTCCAAATTCACGTTTAAAAGCCCTGATATATGACTGTTCATAATCAAAACCATATTCATCCGCAATTTCAACAATATTGGTGTCAGTTTCCAGTAAATCGTTAAGGCTTGCAGCCAATGTGCGGGAACGTATATATGCGGCGATAGCCTGTTTAAAGGCAAAACTGAATAATCTGCGCAAGTGACCTTCCGAAAATCCGAATTTTTTTGAAAGAACGGAGACGTTTATATTGTTTTTTATGCCGTTTTCAATATCAAGCAGTAAATTTTCAAGCAAATTATACGGTTTAAGCATTTATTTTTACGCTTATCTTTTTTTTGATGTCATTCTGTATATCAGCATAACAAGAAGCATAATAAAAATGCAAATGCCAAAGAGGCCTGCCATGCCTTTCCACATGACATCTAACGACGCTATTAAATCCGGTACATTCATATTCACCTCACTGGCCTAAATAACGCATAATAAGGCTTAAAACCAAGCCGCTTGCGGCTACAGACGCTATCTGTCCTGAAACATTAGCGCTTACCGCGTGCATCAATAAAAAGTTTTCAGAGTCTTCTTTTAACGCCATTTTTTGAATAACCCTCGCTGACATGGGAAACGCGGATATTCCCGTAGCCCCTATCATCGGGTTTATTTTTGTTTTTAAAAAGAGATTTAATATCTTGGCAAATATTACGCCGCCTCCGGTATTAACTACAAAGGCAAATAATCCCAAAAATAAAATTTTTATTGTCTCTACCTGAATAAATTTTTCAGCTTTCAGCGTAAAGGCGACTGTCAGTCCCAATAAAAGCGTAATAATATTCGCAAGCGTCTTTTGCGCGGTCTCGGAAAGAGAGTTTAACACTGTACATTCCCTTATTAAATTGCCAAACATTAAAAAGCCAATTAATGAAACCGCAATGGGAGCGATAATTCCTACGATTACCGTTACAAGTATCGGGAAAATAATTTTCAGCGCTTTGGGGATTTTCCTGTCTTCTACGGGAGCCATGCGTATCATGCGTTCTTTTCTGGTGGTTAACAGATTTATTGTTACAGGCTGAATTATCGGAACCAACGCCATGTAGGAAAAAGCCGTTATTAAAATCGGTCCGACATAATTTGATTTTAATATTTGAGCGGCAAGAATTGTCGTAGGTCCGTCGGCGGCTCCTATTATTCCTATTGCCGCGGCGTCATTAAGGTTAAAACCCATAAGTACGGAAAGCGTTATCGTGGCAAATATTCCAAAAGACGCGGCCGCGCCGAATAAAAAGAAGACAGGTCTTGAAAGCAGCGGAGAAAAATCAATCATCGCCCCAATACCGATAAAAAGCAGAAGAGGCATTATTTCCGACGCTTCAATCCCGGTCTTGTACAGCCATTCTATAGGACCAGTAACCTCTCCTATTCCGGGCATTATTTGATTTATCGCGCCGCTAAGGGGCAGATTGACAAGTATCGCTCCAAACCCCATTGGCAAAAGCAGAGACGGCTCGTAATCTTTTTTAATTGCCAAATAAATCAATATAATGCCGACAGCATACATTACAAGATGCTTCCATGTTATCAACATAAAATTATCAATAATAAATTCCATAATATCCTCTTGTTTTATGATTTCTTATGGGCATGTTCAAAATCTTTTTTTCGGAGAATGAACGGGTCTTCATCCGAGAAAACTTCCAAGGTATCAGTTTTACAATAATCCATCAGTTCCAGTGCATATTTGCTGGCGGCTGCCGCGCTTCTGCCGTCATTTTGTTCATCTTCATAATGGAAAAACGCCGACCAATGCCCTTCGTCTTTGATGGCGACGCCGCGGACAATAAACTCAAATTCCTCGGCGCTGATTCCCAAACTTTTAGCCCAATCTTCATGCGACGTGTAGTTTTTTCTGAACATTATTTTGTCGTCGTAAATCATGAAAATAACTTTTTCGACAGCCATAATAAGCAATATACAACTTATTAAAAAATTTTACAACTGTCAGAATCGTTCTTTTTCTATGCCTTTGTCTTTTTCTTTGTTTTCTTCTTTGTTTTTTTTTCTGTTTTCTTTTCTTTGTTTTTCTTTGTTTTCTTCCTTATTTTTTTATTGATAAAGAATGGTTCTTCATCTGACAGAATTTCCAAAGAATTGGCATTGCAATGTTTCATAATTTCAGGCGCGAATTTGCGCGCTGCCGCGGCGCACCGGCCGTCTTCCTCGTCATGTTCACAATAAAAATTGGCGATCCATTTCCCGTCAATTTTTGTACATGTCCCGCGTATTGTATAATAAAATTCAACCTCGTCAATTCCCAAATTCTTTGCCCAATCTTTATGAAGTAAAAAAACCGAATAGTCTAAAAAATGCACTACATCGTCGTGTATTAAAAACATATATTTTTTCTCAGACACGCACATCGCCTCCATAATGCAGTATACAATATAATATGCAATTTGTAAAAGCGGAAAGAATGAGGTTTTTTACGAAGAAGATCTCACAAGGCGTGTACGGTATCTGTCAACATGGGAGCATAAACGCAGCCAGCGCCAAACATTGCAAATAGTGACACTCGCCGTTACTTGTCCGATAAATACGCTATTACGCCTGCGCCGCCTGCGACAAACTTGTTATTGCCATAGGCGATTGCGCAGATGGAGTTTGACGCTCCAAAAACGCTCTGCTTTAAGGCTGTCCATGTTTTGCCGTCCGTTGAGTATGCCGTTTTGCCTTCTTCGCCGACTGCTACAAACTTTCCACCGCCATAGGCGATTGCAAAGACGCCTGATGATCCGAAGGCTCTTTGCGCTACTGCCGTCCATGTTACGCCATCCGTTGAAGTCGCCATTTTGCCATCTCCGCCGACTGCCACAAACTTTCCACCGCCATAGGTAATTGCGTTGACGTATGATGATTCGAAGGTAGTGTTCGATATGTCTGTCCAGTTTGTGCCGTCCGTTAAATACGCCATTTTACCGTTTTTGGCAGAATAGTCATAGCCGCTTGCGATAAACTTATTATCGCCATAGGTAATTGCGTAAATACTGTATGAGTTGCCGAATGCGCTTTGTGTTACTGCCGTCCAGTTTACGCCGTCCGTTGAGTACGCCATTTTACCGTAAAAACCGACTGCGACAAACTTGCCATTACCATAGGCGATTGACACGATATCGGATGTGCCGAACTTGCTGTCCGATACGACTGCCCATGTTACGCCGTCCGTTGAGTACGCCATTTTGCCTGAATCACCGCCTGCGACAAACTTGTCATTGCCATAGGCGATTGCGTTGATGGCGCTTGTGGTGAAGGTGCTGATCGGTACGGTTGTCCATGCTACGCCGTCCGTTGAATATGCCATTTTGCCTAAATCACCGCCCGCGATAAATTTGCCGTTGCCATAGGCGATTGCAAGGATGTATTCATTGTCGAATGTGCTGTCAGCTACTGCTTTCCATTCCGGAGTTTGATCATCTTCTTCTTCGCAAGCCGTTGCCACAAACACGATTACCGCGACAAGAATGATAGCGCAAACCATGTTGATTTGCGTTCCAAACAGTTTTAATTTGTTTTTCATAGAAAACTCCTTGTGGTACTAAGGCAATTTTACTTTGAAAATTACCTTAGAGTTTGCATTAGGCAAACTCACCCCGTTCTAAAGGGGATAAATACGGAATGTCCCGCTTTTAAGCGGATTTCCTAAATAATAGTATATTAGAATTTTTAATAAAATAATAGTTTATCCCGATTAAAATTTACACAGCTTTTGATTGTGAAACACCTTGTTCCTTCATTTTTATATAATCTCTTCTGGTGTCAGACGCTTTTTTAATGTGTAGTAGACTAGGGAAAGGTTTTTTGATACAAATTAAGTTGGAGAGGAGTTTTTAAAATGAAAAACAACAAAATGGTTTTATGGTTTGCGTTAATGGTAATGTCGGTAATTCTTGTTTACGCCCAGCAGTATGACAGTGAAAAGGATTTTGAGATTGATTGGGACAAAAATGTAAAAGACGGCGTAGTTATTACCCATTACATTGGCACAAAAAAGGATGTCCGTATTCCGCCAAAAATTCAAGATTTTATTGTTACTGAAATTAGGGCATGGGCTTTTGAGGACAATAAGACCATTACCAGCGTAACCTTACCAAGCGGCATTAGAAGCATTTACTGGTTAGCTTTTTTGGGTTGCACTAGCCTTACCGCAATAAATGTTGACGCTCAAAATACCGCATTTAGCTCAACTGATGGTATATTATATGACAAATATAAAACAGCTTTAATAAAGTATCCAGGAGGGAAACAGGGTGCGTTTACCATTCCAAACAACATTACCGCCATTTCGGGCATGGCTTTTTCCAATTGTATCGGACTTACCAGCGTAACCATACCGAACAGTGTTACTGATTTGGGTGATGGGGCTTTTTACGGCTGTAGTAAACTTGCCAAAGTAACTATTGGGAACGGCGTTACTAAAATTGGTACTGTTTTTGATACTCCATATGGTGCTTTTACGGAGTGTGTCAGCCTAACCAGCATAAATATACCGGACAGTGTTACCAGCATTGATAATGCTGCTTTTCAAGGGTGCACCAGCTTAACCAGCATAAATATACCCAACGGCGTTACCATCATTGAATATCATACTTTTTATGATTGCACAAGCCTTACCAGTATAGTCATACCCAAAAGCGTTACCAAGATTGAGGGAGAAGCTTTTGCAAATTGCAAAAGCCTTAACAGCGTAACATTTGAAAGTACGATTGATTCGAAAAATTTTAGTAATTCTGATCCCTTCCCAGGAGATTTACGTGCCAAGTATCTTGCAAGAGACGGTGGTCCCGGAACATATAGAAGATTAGCTGGTGGTAATACTTGGAGAAAACAGTAGGAGAATAAATAATAAATAAAAAATAAGAAAGGAAAGAAAGAGAGCTTAGCAGACGGAGCGTGTTGTCAACGCGAGCTTACTAAGCAAAGTCTTCCTTTCTTATTTGTTATTTTTATTTTTTTCTCTTATCAGGCTGCGGTACTTTCCACCGTGAGACTTCATTGATGCCTGACACCGACACACTACTCTGGACATATTAAATGCTTCTGACATAACATAAAATTCTCTCATCTGGTGTCAGACATGGTGGTTCTTGTCATATTATTCCTCTGCTCTTACAAAGGTAACTAAATTGCAATTTTCATCTACTCCCAATGTCTTCACCCTAATATTTCCAAAAAATACTGTAACTATTTCAATCGGTTCAATAAGATGAATATTAAAAAGTTGTCTTTCTATGTCTCTGCTTATTACTTGTGTTTGAATTTTACCTCTAAAATAACCCATGATTTTGGGACAAATAATATTTTCAAGATCAATTTCTTGTGGGGTGTTGATAAATAGAAATGCTATCGTTATAGCGTCTTCATTAACTACAATCGTATCGACAGAAGCGTTTGTTAAAAACGGAAAATCAATAATACGTCCACCGGGTAAATGAATAATTCTGGCTGTTTTACCATCCGGTAGCTTAATTTCTCTATTAAGATTGTCTTTTTCTTCCATTACTTTATATCTACTCCTAATAATATACATTGTCAATCATCATACGCGCTAACAATATCCGCACTTTCACCAATCTCTACAACTGGCTTTCCGTTTATCAATGCCGGTATAATGACATTTTCCAATTTTCTTCTGTAGCCGAGGATGGTGATTTCCCCATTGCTTTCCGTATAATGATAATCACCATAATGAAAATCGCCCTCACCGGTTCTTATATCAGTCCAATTTATACCGTCAGGCGATGTCGCTATTTTACCATTTTTTCCGACCCCGACAAATTTTCCGTTCACATAAATTATACTAAATAAAGTATCGCTTGATCTCGGCTTGGCAGCATAAGATGAGTTTGAAATTAATAAGACCCAGTTTTCAGCATTACCGTTTGAAATTGCCAATGATCCTCTTTCTCCAACTGCTATAAACCTACCATTCCCCCAAGCGGCGGTTGTAATATTACTCCCTTGATAGTGAAAATTAGATTCTTTCTCTGCCCATGTTAAACCGTCATAAGAAGTATATAAGAAGCATGAATCAGCACTGGTATTTCCTACGGCTATAAATTGCCCGTTCCCGTATACAATATCATAAATACCTGCTAATTCATAATCCGTTTTTGTCCGATTTTTAGCATCAGAAGAAACGGCTATTGCGTCACCACTCCCCCAACGAGATATGACAAATTTACCGTTGCCAAAAACAACGTTAACAATTCTAGTATTATTATTGAAAGGGCTTTTTATTTCAGAATTCCAGATAATACCATCTTTTGAGACTGATATTTTATTGTCATTACCTACCGCAACAAATAGTCCATTGCCAAATGTAATGTCATTAATTTGCGAGTTACCAAAGGAGCTATTTGCCACTGAAGTCCAGGCGGTTCCATTTGTGGAATAAGCCATTTTACCATTTTCTCCAACTGCAACAAACTTACTATTCCCAAAAGCTATGGCACATATACTGTAACTACCAAATGTACTATTTGCCACTAAAGTCCAGGCAAAACCATCAGTAGAAGTGGCAATTTTGCCATTTTCTCCGACTGCGATAAATTTACTATTGCCTCAAGTTATATCAAAAATTGTAGAATCACCAAAGACGCTTGGCGTTGTTTGCGCCATAATATCAGTCCCTATCGCAAAAATAAATAATAAAACTACAAAAACTTTTTTCATTTTCATCCTCCTTAGATGTAATATTTTCGTTTATTGCCCGTCGGCATTTATAAACTCCACACACAAAATACAATATTAACTTCATTATTTTTTCTCCATTTTCCACCTCTGGTGTCAGACACCCTACTTCACTCTTTATTGTTAATTGCTAATTTCTTATTGTTTCGTCCACACCGAATTATAGCTCACAGGCGCGGTTGTTTTATACGTTCCTTTGCCCCCTGCAAGGTATTTATCGCGTAAGTCGCCGTCAAATGGTGAAATCCATCTCTTCCAATACTCAATGTAATATCCAAAATTATCAGAAGAAATCGTTCCTTGAAACGTTACACTGGTAAGGTTGTTACAATTTTCAAAAGCCCTCCCCCAAATACTGGTAACGCCGATTCCTATGGTTACACTGGTAAGGTTGGTGCAACCGTAAAAACCTCCAATGCTGGTAACGCTTTTAGGTATGATGAATGTGGTTCCCTTTTTTCCTGGCGGATACGCAATTAAAGTGGTTTTATCTTTGTTATACAGTACGCCGTCCTGAGAACTATAAGCATTATTACCGACATCAACATTTATTATGGCAAGTTTGGTGCAACCTTCAAAAGCTTCATAAAAAATTTCAGTAACGCCGCTTCCTATGGTTACGCTGGTAAGGCTGGTGCAATCGGAAAAAGCCTTCCACCCGATTATGGTAACGCTTTTTGGTATGGTTATACTGGTAAGGCTTTCGCAATAGGCAAAAGCTCCATAACCTTCATTGTGATCCATCCTATAACCTACAATGCTTGTTACGCCGTTCCCTATAGTTACCCTGGTAAGGTTGATACAACCGTAAAAAGTACCTTCACCCATATCAGTAACGCTATCGGGTATGTTTATACTGGTAAGGTTTGCGCAACCCAAAAAAGCCATATCCCCGATTCTGATAACGCTGTCCGGTATGTTTATACTGGTTAGACTGGTACAGGAAAAAGCCCAATCCCCAATGAAGGTAACGCTGTCCGGTATAATTACTTTGATAATGCTCTCATTATCCTTAAAAGATGAATCACCAATTCCTGTAACCGGTTTATTTTGTATGCTTGGCGGGATTCGGATTTCCTTTTTTGAACCGATATATTCGGTAATTACTACGTCGCCATCTGGATATAAATAAAATTTAAAATCCTTTTCGCTGTCATACTGCTGGGCATAAATTGGAATTATCGCCGTTAGTATTATGGCAATCCATAAAACTATTTTTTTGTTTTTCATTCACATCCTCCTATGATGTTTTCTAAAAAGCCTACGGCTTTTTTGCTTAGAAGTTTTACCTTCGGTAAGACTTCAGACTTTTACGCTTATTGCCAGTCGGAATTTATAAACTCCACATACAAAATACAATATTAACTTCATTATTTCTCCTCCTTTTTCCAGCCGGTTTTTTTACCGTATACGTAAGTACCGGATTGTTTATTTGCTATAAAACTGTAGAAAGAATCAAAATTATGATCGAAAACTTCAAAAGTAATATTTCCAAAAAAGTCGTGATATATCGTATTTTTTATTAGATCTACATCGGCGCCAATAGTAATTTTTTTTAAATTCATATTATTTCCAAATGCATTACCATAGATTATCCTAACGCATTCTGGAAGTTCCACGGCTCTAAGTTTGTTATAAGCAAAAGAATCTGGCTCAATCTCTATTACGCTGTTTGGGGGGATTGTGATATTAGTCAGTTTATTGTTTTCAAAGGCGCGATTTTCAATTCTTAGAACGCTTGAGGGTATGGTTATTCTTCTTAATTTATTGTCTTCAAAAGCGGAAGGACCGATAGAGGTCACGCTTTCAGGTATGGTTATACGCCTCAGATTATTATCAAGAAATACTGAATTTTCTATCTCTGTTATGTCCGGTAATATAACTTCAGTCAATTTGTTATGAGAAAACGCCCAAGATTTAATATTTTTCACACTCGAAGGAATAGTAATATTTGTCAACCGATTATCATAAAAGGCTTCTTCACCAATAGTCTTAAGACCTTCAAGAAGCATTATACGTTTAAGTTTATTATGAGCAAATGCCGCTTTATCAATTACTTCTACCGTACTAGGAATTTTCAAACTGACCAAATTGTTATTATTAAAACTTGAACCTATATAAGTGACCCCTTCCGGAATAATTACGTCAATAAGCCCCATATCTGAGAATGCTTTATGCCAAATTTCTTTTACAGGAAAACCATTTATGGATTCTGGGATATTCACTTTAAAGCCTTCACCGAAATAACCAATAATCCTTATAAACTTTATTTTATTGTCTTCTATTGTTTTATAAATGTATTTATTTACATCATCAAATTCAAAATCGTGATGGTCTTCTTCCCTAATTACATTTAACATATTCAATGTTAAATTAAAACGGAATAGCCCCCAACTTAAATAAGGCTTATCGTCATTTCCGGTACCGGTGTTATCAATTCTGCCAATTATATGACCCTGCCGCACCTGATCATTTCTCCTAACCAAAATTTCAGAAAGATTGCTATAATATGTATAAAATCCGCGGTCATGCAGTATCCCAATGTATTTTCCCCTGCCGGTAACATTATCTATACCCATATTGGAATTTCGCTGAGATATTGGAGATTGTGTCTTGCTCTTCAGGTATGTAATAAAATCCATCAATATTTAGTGTTTCAATATTTTCTTTAGAAAACTGCGTAAAATCAATCTCATCCGTTAATTTTATTGACAGGGGGTTGTTATCAAGGACGATTTCAGCCGCGTTTTTTCTTTTGTCTGCTGAAATCATATAAATTTTGTAGCATAATGAAACAGCCGATAAAGCAAGAACACAAATTAATAAGAAGAAAGTAATTTTTTTTATTATTATTTTTATCTTATTCATATTTTCCTCTTAAAAAAAATTGAACCAAATCTTCCATAAACACCCAATTTATTAAACCTCTACTTCCTTGTCCATGTCTTACTGTCAGCATTAGGCCGTGTATAGGTTCCGGCTTGCTTATTGTTGGCGGTATAGGCTTCTTCAAAACCATCGTACCCAAAAGCATAATAAGCTAGTGTTATATTTGCCCCAATAGTTATACTGGTGAGTTTGTAGCTGCTAAACGCACTATTCCCAATGGTTTTAACGCTGTCGGGTATGGTTACGCTAGTCGGAGTATAGAAGTTGTAATTAAACGCATATTCCCCAATCTCCACAACCGGCTTTCCATTTATCACTGCCGGTATGGAGACATTTTCCGATTCACCTCTGTAGCGAAGAATGGTGAGTTTCCCACCGCTTTCCGTGTAATGAAAATCGCCATAATGAAAATTGCCTAAACCAGTTCTTATATCAGTCCAATTTATACCGTCCGGGGATGTCGCTATATAACCGTTTACTCCAACCCCGACAAATTTACCGTTAGCATAAATTACACTAAATATAGTACTTAGTATTGGAGTGCGTCCATAAGATTTGTTCATAACTAATGCAACCCAGTTTTCATTTTTACCGTCTGAAATTGCCAACGCTCCATCTTCTCCAACAGCTATAAACTTACCGTTTCCCCAAGCGGCGGTTGTAATTTCACCCCCTTGTGGATGAAAATCATGATTTATCCATGTCCATGTTAAGCCATCATGAGAGGCATACATAAAGGCAGAATCCATACCCGTATTTCCTACGGCTATAAATTGCCCATTCCCAAATGCAATATCATAAATAAAGGGAAATCCATATCCATTAAATTCTTGATTTGTTTTTACCCAATTTTTTGCATCAGAAGAAACCGCTATTACGTCATTACCGCGTCCCCATCTTGATATGACAAATTTACCGTTACCAAAAACAACGTGAGTAATTCTATTATCATTATCGAAGGGGCTGTTTATTTTAGAATCCCAGATATTACCGTCTTGAGAGACGGCTATTTTATTATCATCACCAACTGCAACAAATAATCCATTTCCAAATGCAATATCATAAATTCCTGAGTCACCAAAGGCAGTATTTTTAACAGTTGTCCAAACAATACCATCTTGAGAGACGGCTATTTTACCTTCATCCCCAACGGCAACGAATTTGCCGTTTCCAAAAGTGATCCCGCCAATTGCAGATTCTTCGAAGGAGCTGTTTTTTACCAGTGTCCAGTTAACGCCGTTTGATGAAAAGGCAATTTTGCCATTTTTTCCGACTGCGACAAATTTACCATTGCCCCAAGTTATATCATAAATAGAAGAATCACCAAAGACGCTTGGCGATGTTTGCGCCATAATGCCAGTCCCCACCGCAAAAATAAATAATAAAACTACAAAAACTTTTTTCATTTTCAACCTCCTTAGATGTAAAATTTACGCTTATTGCCCGTCGGCATTTATATACCGCACATACATGGTATTTTTAAAAATTGTATATGCAACAATGTCCGCAACTATTTTTCCCATAACACATCTCTAATAAAAGGTTTTTCAATTATTCCAAAATACATATGAAATAAATCTATTATTTCTTTTTCCTTAATATTTTCTATCAAACTTGGATTGAAATAAAATACAGATATACTACTCGTAACACCAAATGCAATTGATTCAAGAAGACAATAATTTTCTTCTAAAATAATTATTAAATCTTTGGAAATATACTTTATTAATCTTTCTGATTCTCTGTATGATTCACTACCAATTGTTTCAAATTTGCCATATAATCCCAGCTTGTTCTGCAATGAATAAATAATTTGATTATGAATAATATTATACTTATTATATAGTTCTTCAAATATTGCCTTTTCCTTTTTATATTCCGTTTCATCTTTTATAAAATAATATTCTGGTAAATCACCTATATAACGATAAAAACCATTTAAGATACCGAATAACTTGTCTTTATAAAAAAATAATATTGTATCAGTAGGTGAACTACCATTAACATCTTTTATACCGAATATTCTTACATTTGGTATTGGTAAATATTTTTTAGAAACTACCTCTATTAATTGAATATTCATTTTTTTTACATCATTTATACTTATTCCAGATTTAATATCTTGTTCAATAATATTGTCAAATGAATATATTTTTAATATTTTCATTGGTACTGATTGTGAAAAAACATTATTTATTCCAAATAATGTTAATAACGATGATAAAAAAATAAGTTTTTTTATTCTTTTCATTTTAAAATATCCTCCATAATTTATTGCAAAATGTCATTAATTTTCACTCCGTAATTTCACCCAAAGGTAGCAATGTCCTATCTACTGCCGGGAGACTAAGCTGGGAGTTGAAATCTTCTATTATTTTCTCTATCTGACGAATATAGTTTTCTATCTCATAGTAACTCCTAGCTAACTTAAAAGTGTCCTGTAATAAGGCATTTAAAAATTTAACTTCCTCTATACGCGCATAGCGCTCTGTTAATTCATAACGATAATATTCCCTGGAAACTTTTTCTTCTCTTATAAGTAAATTTAATTTATGATGCGCCGCCTCATGAACCATTACCTTTGCAATACCCCAATCAGGCCAATACTCATCCCAAACCCGACCCATGTAAAGAAATGTTATATTTTCTGCCGGATACAACAAGCGCATATTAGATTTTGTAAAGGCTTCTCCGAGTATAGGACAAGAACTCATTTCAAGTACCGGACACAAAATAAATCTATCTGTATAGTCAATCACATAATTATAAAAATTTTCACCTGTTTTCATATTATATTTCTGTAAAAGCTGCTGTAAATCTTTTGGCATAGTTTTAACGGTAAAACTCACTGCCTTATTGCCCCTCAAAGTATTCATTTGTTCTACTGGTTGGGTTAATTCCATAATAACTAAGTGTTTTCCTAAAAATGATGTATCCCAGAGATTTTTTTTAATCTGTTCATAATCTTCTGTTGTTATATAATAAGGTTCAGCCTGATATTGTTCAGCGGTAACCTTCCGCACAACTACAAACGGCTTAGTATTACAAGCGGTATACCATAATGAAATAATCATTAATTCACATAGTAAGATAAAAATCGCTTTTGATTTATATAACATACGTTGGCTCCTGTAATTTCATTAACCCATATAGTGACAACTTGCGCCTCCAGATATAATTTTCATTTATAAACCTCATTTCCCTGTTTCAAGAAACTCCTTTGTAAAAACTCTATTAGGAATTGGATCATTAAATTTTATTATTTGTATCTGTATAATAACATCTTCTTCATTTGGAAATGAAATTTTATACTTAATAGGGATTATTCTTTCCTGGATTATTGTTTGTTCTAATAATTCAAATGTTTTTGTTTTTTTGTTATTATAATCATAATAAATATTTTTATAAATAATACCATTTTCTTTACCTATTAGTAACTCCATTGAACCTATATATAAATTCGATAATTTTATACTAATTTTTTTACAAATTATTCCATTGAATAATAATTCATCATTACTTAATATATAACTGTAATTTGTCCCTAATTCATGACCAAATATAACGTCATTTAAACAAATTGGGTCATTAATTAAAGGATCATACGTTTTAATTAAAGGATCATACGAATTAATTTTATATACTTTATTAAATTGCGGTAAAAACGTTAAACCAGACTTAATATTACTCTGATAATAAAACAAGTGACGTTCCGGAGTTTCTTTATTTGGTTTTTGTAAAATATACAAAGAGTTCATATTATTATTTATTTTTTTATAATAAAAATCAACATTTTTATAATTTGTTTCATAAAAAGAATTTTCACCGCTTTTAGTTTTTACTATGTAACCGTTTTTTGGACTGATAATTTCCAGTCGAATTGATATTGTATCAGCATTTCTATAACTTGATAAAGAACTAATTATTTGATTAGTATTTTGAGCATTAACTATGCCCACTAAGTTAATTAAAATAATTACAAATGATAACCTTTTCATAAATTTTCTCCTTCTATAATTTTTTCCAATTAATTAAAATCTTCAACTTTAGTCATTATTGGACTTAATATAATACCAATAATAATTGCAATAATTAACATTATATTCATCCTAGAATCCGGGATATTATATTCAGAAATATTGAATATAATTTTAATCATAGTTAATATTTTTGACCAAATTATTAGATCGTTAATAATACTGAAAATAAATAAACAGATACTTCCAAATATTACTCTTAGAAAAACTCCAAATATTGAGATAAGTATTTTTTTATTCAACATTGAAAAAATAATTGGATATAAAATATTAATAAACATAATAAAAAATATGCAACCAATAATTTGCCTGAATAGACCGACCTCTGCATACATTAATATTAATGGATTTTTAATTAAAAATGATAAATAACCAAGTATAATTAAAGAAATACCAATTCTTAAGAAATACATGATATTATAAATTGTTTCTGGATAAGCTTTTTCTTCCCAACCATTACTATGACCATATTTCATGTAATAATTAACTCTCACTTCTTCTTCATAGGCAGCAGGGTTTGTTAATTTTAACCAATACAATTTTATCTTATTCATTTAAATCCTCCATTAATTTTTATATATATGCCCAACACCAATTTCTCCGAACACCAAATATTGTTTTAATCCCCGTTCTTTGCTTATTTTCATTTTTCATTCCCCACTTCTTACTCCTCATATATCCAGTGTACGCTCTTATGTGTCAGACACTCCCATCTTCATTATTTTTTTTAATACATTTTTATTCATTTTGTTTTCATTCAAATATTGCAAATAAATATTTTTGTAATCATTATACTTATTTATTTGGTTATTAATCCTTAATATATATTCATTTATTTGATATAAATATTCTTGTTTCACGGCAAGCCATTCTTCTTCATTTATACTTTCTTGTTCTATATTTTCAGACTGTATTTTATCAGAATTTAATAAATCAGCATTGTTTTTTCTGTTTCTTCTTTGTAATACCGTGCCATTATCATTTCTTTCTTCAAAAGGTCTATATTGTTGTTCTGTTCGTTTTTCCCATGTAAAAGTTCGGCTATTCCAAATTTTTTCATTTGCTCTGTCGTGTTTTTCATGCTCTGATATATAATCATTAATTTGTTTATTTATTTTTATCTCAATCTGTAACCGCCATTCATTATAATTGACTTTTTCATATTCTTCAAGAAAAGAATTTATAGCTGAAAATTCAGTATCCATTTTGTCTTTGATACTGGTTTTGCGAAAATTAGTAATATAAATATTGGAAAAATCATCATATATTATAAAATCCTCAATGTCGCTATTATTTTTTTCTATTCTATCTTTTAATTTATTACAATAATCAAGTTTTGACAATAAATTACCTAAATAATCATTACATATTGTTTCAACGACATTTAAATTATTACCAAATAAATAATTTAGCCTTAATTCATCATATTTATTATAATTTTTTGCAATATAATTAATCACAAATACAACACATATTAATATCAAAAATAAAATTAAGTATTTAAAAAATATTTTTAAGTAATGTCTTTTTTTATTATTCATATTTTTACCGCCTTTGTTTACGCTCCATTTTCATACATAATACGGTGTCACTTTTTTCCGTCCTTTTCATTCTTCCTCCATATAAATAATATTTTTTCTTACTCCACCACCTATATGAACTACATCAATTGTCCTGCCAATATCATAATTGTTATAATTATATACTGGTAACTTTGTTTTCCTGTCAACAGCTACAGATTCAGTTGGAATTTTTTCTAGCATAAAATAAACAATCAATGGTTTATTAATATCTAAGTTAATATTTTCTTTTGGATAATAAAAATCGAATGCGCCAATATTATAAATATTTCGAAAATTAGATTTATAAATTCCTTCATATCTATAAATCATTTCTTTATCATAATTATTCCAATTTAACATCCATGTTAAAAGTTTTGATGTAACTGGATAATAATTCATAACTTTTTGATTAATGATTACACTCTTTAATGAACGTAAATTCTCTCTTTCTTTTGATGAATAGTGTATTCTATTTCCAATTATCACCATTGCAGTAATTAGAAAAATAATTGGTATAACCATCATTTTTCTATTTAGCATTTTTCTTGTAAAACACAAAAAATTAGCATATAGAATAAATGATAAAATAAAAGATATAAAAGCTAAAAAAATTGAATACAGTACCGATCCTTTTTGTCCAATTAATAATAACACACCTATTTTTTCTCTAAAAAGAATAGTTAGTATTATAGAAATAATTACAATATAAGGGAAAAATCTGTCTGTATTTCTAAAATAATATTTCATTATATTCCACTTGTTTTTTAAAGTTTACCGTATATTTTTATTGAACCATTTCCGCAATAAAAACAGTTCTCTTTTTCTTTATTATTTTCTGTTCCACATTTTCTACATATCCAATATCCTTTTGTTATATCATAAATATCATATTTTTCTTCTTTAATTTTTAAATTTTGAGTATTTTCAATTATTTTTTCTTTCATCGTTGTACACGCTACGGTGTCAGTCACCTTTCTCCGCCTTGCCAATAATCTCATTTCTCTACTATTTTGTTTTATTTTTTCTTTCGAAGCAGATATTTTTTCTATCATCATATGTGAAAATTTAAATTTTGGTTCAATGATGGCGTATCTGGCGAATGTTCCTTCATAATTGATGCTAGGAATATATGAAAAATATATATCACCATTTGGATAATAATCTGATAATGTTAAGAATTCATATTTCTTTTTATCAAAATCATCCCATGCACAAATTCTAGTAAAAATATTTGAATCAAGGTTATCATTTGCAAAAGTTGTATTCTTATTGATACAAATAATATGATCTGGTAGCCAGTAATATTGATTAAGAGCCCTAAATATTGCTGGTCCAGATTGTTCTGCTTCTACAGGCGTTAACCAATAAAAGTATGTAGAAACTATCTGATTATAGTAATCACATTCATTAGGAAAAGGGATATTATCATTAATATCTTTTAGCGAATTAACTAAAAACGTTTTACCTAAATTTAAAAACTGAAACATAATCTTTTTACTCCTCATAAGCATAGGAAACGCCGCGTACCTGACGCTTTTGCGTTACCCTTATTTCCGTGTAATTCCAAATTGTATTTGTTTTCCATCTTCAAATAAATTAGCAGTTATCTCATATGAATAATTCTCAAAAAGATATCGTTGTTCCCAAATCATACTATTAGTCCAAGTAATGCTTTTTTGATTTCCTTCATAATTTTCAGCATAATAAATTGCTTCAATCGTATGGGTTCCTGGTAATAGATAGAATGTACCTTTATAAAACTCACTAATATTTGTTGGTAAATTTGCAGAAGGATATCTTGACTTTATTGATAATACTGTTGTACGAGCTTCTTGTATGCTTTTAGTACCAGAACTACCAAAAAAATATTGCGGTATGTAATCTTTATAATATGTATTAGGGTTTTTACCATCAATTCTTACCATATGAACATTGGATCCAGTAGTAATTTTAGCCGGTTTTGTCAAAACTTTACCATTAAAAAACCAATCATTATTTTGTTTTATGTAATTTCCAGGATTATTTAAATTTAAATAAAAAATACCTGTAAATTCTGGGCCAAAGGCTCCAGCTGTAATATTTTGAATAAATCCTTTAATATTTATATTAGTTAGTGGATTTCCATCAAATGCGAGAAGATCTATTTTTTTAACATTTTCACCAATAATAATAGTAGTAAGTTTATTATTAGCAAAAGCAGCCATTCCTATTTCTGTTACACTGTCAGGAATATTTATATTTATAAGATTATTTCCTTCAAATGCAAAACTTCCAATTTTTGTTATATTTTTTGGAAAATATATACTAGTAAGATTGTTATTTTCAAAGGCTCCTCTAATATATGCGCCATTACCGCTATGATCACCTATTATCGTTACACTATCGGGAATAATTAGGCTTGTTAGGTTATTATTATCAAATCCATGTATATTCTTTATGCCATTTGGTATTACAACACTAGTTAAACCTTTCCCACTAAACCCATAAATACTTACAACCTTTTTACCTTTAATTTTTTCTGGAATTATCAAATCTTTACCTTTTCCGTTATATCCTGTGATAATACACTCCGATCTGTTATTTTCTGATATATTATATATAAATCCTTCACTTTCAAGATTACTTTTATCTTTAAATGGCCATACATCCTCACTATTCATATCCATTGCAATAAAGAAGGGAAGAAACCCATATTTTGTATAAACACATGATAAGTAACATAAGTTATATATTACCAAAACAAAAATAAAAATTAAAAACTTAAAACTTTTCATTCTATATACTCCTTTATATTCGTACCATGGTATCTGTACACGCCATAGTGTTGGTATACGCCTAGTACCTGACACCTTTTTACGTTCAACATTTACTCCTTGTTCTTTTAAACTATTTCCCGTCTGCCACAAAAACATCACCAAATCTTTTTAATATTTCTTCCCTTATTTTAGGATTTAAATTTGTATTACAAAATGCACTGTATCCTACGACAACATCATCAACTATTGGTTTTAAATGGCTAGGAATATTTATATCAACTAAATTTATACAATTCCCAAATGCCCATGGACCAATTTTTTTTATACTTTCTGGTATAACGACTTCTGTAATATTATTACAACCATAAAAAGAATAATATTCTATGTATTGTACCCCTTCAGGAATAATAATTTTTCCGGTTATTCCTATTGGACAAAATAATAAATAATTTTTGTTTTTATCATAAACAATACCATTAATACTAGTATAACTGGGGTTATTTTTATTTATAATTATTTCAGTTAATTTGTTACAATTAGCAAATACACCAAAATTTATTTTACTAAAATTTATATACTTAATATTAGTGGGAATGGTAACACTGGTAAGGATGGTGCAACCATAAAAAGCTCCTTCCCCAATGCTTGTAACGCTGTTGGGTATGGTAACACTGGCAAGGCTAGTGCAATTAGAAAAAGCACCATACTCAATGCTAGTAACGCCGTCGGGTATGGTTACGTTGGCAAGGCCTGTGCAATCGGAAAAAGCCTTCTCCCCAATGCTAGTAACAGGTTTATTTTGTATGCTTGGAGGAATACTCACTTCTTTTTTTTTGCCGATATATTTGGCTATTTCAACTCCTTTTCCACCGCCAATAACTTTCACTTGAAAATCTTTTTCATTATCATACTGCTGTGCATAAATAGGAATTATCGATGTTACTATAAAAACGATCAATAAAACTTTTTTCTCTAAATTCATTCCCACCCTCCTAAGATGTAAAATTTACGTTTATTGCCCGTCGGCATTTATAATAATCGCAAAACTAGTTTTAGGCAATTTTGCGTTGCCTTTTCATCTCCTTTCCTTCGCATACTCATTAGCGCGATTAACATCAGATGCTTCAAAGAAGCCGCCTTCGTTTGTAAGGCCGTTTTTTCTATAATCTTCAAGCCTTTCTTCCATACAATCATCGCACCATAATCGCCATACGGAAAGATTTCCGCTTGAATAATAACCGTAAGCAAAACCATTTCCGTAAGAAATACTTTTAAAACAGGAATCACACATTCTTGAATTTCTCTGGCTTTCATTAAGTCTTGGCCACCATAAACCAGCCAAATATTTAAAATAAGCTTTTAAATTATTTGCGGATTCTGCACGTGATACATTACCGGAAGCTGCTTTTGCCTTATTAAAAACATAGGCATCAACATTTGGTGTAACACTGCCACCTTGAAGTAGAGTAAACGCTTCCGTTATGGAATAAAGCTCTAGATTACTTGCCTTTACAATAATCGTGGGATCGAATGCCTTTGTCATATCAATACCTAATTTTGCGCTCTCATCCCTTATACTGAACATTGTTTTTTGATAATCATTGATTTTAAACAACAACGCCGCTGGCTTTGAATCCCTATAGGCCACCAAAAAATCCCTTACCTGTGTTACCACTTGATAAGTAGTTCCATCCCAATTCACCGTCTTGTTTTGCGCAAAAACAGACAATATGTTAAAAACAAGCAATCCTATTATCAGAAATATCTTTTTCATTTTAAAACTCCTTTTAAATACTCCCTCCGCCGCGCACAGTGCCTGTCACCTCTTGCGTTACACTGTCATACTGCTGGGCATAAATTGGGATTATCGCTGTTAGTATTAAGACGATCCATAAAACTGTTTTCATTTTTTTCATTTTTTCTCCTCTGGTGTCAGACAGCTTGCGTTACCGTTGCTTCTTGCTCATTGTTTTGTCCACACCGATTCTTCGTCCACAGGCGCGGTTGTTTTATACGTTCCTTTGCCCCCTGCAAGGTATTTGTCGCGTAAGTCGCCGAGAAATGGAGAAATGCCGGTGCCAGTAAGCTGAATTCCACTCGAAGTAATAGTTCCTTGAAATGTTACGCTGGCAAGGCTGGTACAATTATAAAAAGCCATTTCATCAATGTTGTTAACGCTGTTGGGTATTGTTATACTGGTAATGCTTTTGCAATCGTAAAAAGCATATTCTTCAATGCTGGTAACGCTGTTGGGTATGTTATATGCTCCTGCTTTTGCTTGCGGATATTTAATCAATTTTGTTTTATCTCTGTTATATAATACCCCTTGATCTGAACTGAAGTACATATTACCAGAATTAACATTTATTGCCGTAAGGCTGGTGCAATTATAAAAAGCCCATTCACCAATGCTTGTAACGCTGTTCGGTATGGTTATACTGATAAGGCCGGTGCAATCGTGAAAAGCGCCCTCCCATATGCCGGTAACACTGTTTGGTATGACGAATGTGGTTCCTGTTTTTCCTGCCGGATACACCAAAAACAAAGTTTTATTTTTATTATACAATATGCCCTGATCTGAACTATAGTTTGTATTGTTTGAATTAACATTTATTGCCGTGAGGCTGGTGCAGCCTTCAAAAGCCCCATACCCAATGCCGGTAACGTTGTTTGGAATTATTATGTTGATAAGGCTTTTACATTCATAAAAAGCACAACCTCCAATACTGGTAACGCTGTTGGGTAAGTTTACATTGGTAAGACTAATGCAACCTTCAAAAGCCCCATACTCAATGCTGGTAACGCTGTCCGGTATGATTACTTTATTAATGTTCTGATTTTCTTTAAAAGCATATTTACCAATTACAGTTACCGGATTATTTTGTATGCTGATAGGAATACTGACTTCTTTTTTTGAACCAATGTATTTTGTAATTTCTATTCTGTCTTTTCCAATTTTAAATTGAAAATCCTTTTCGCTGTCATACTGCTGGGCATAAATTGGAATTATCGTCATTAAAATTAATGCGATCCATAAAACTGTTTTTATTTTTTTCATTTTTTCTCCTCTGGTGTCAGACACTTTTTGATTTACATTTTAATCTAATTCATACGGCTAAAAATACCAACTCCCCATTTTTTATAAATTGAAAAGTCACGTTTCGGCGTTTCTCCAAAAAGACTTAAATATTGCGGATCGGTATAATATTCAAAATATAAACCAAAAAAATCATATTTTAGTTCACCTCTAAGAATTGGAGATTTGAAGTTATCATAATCTGAGGCGAAAACCGGAACTTCCGCCCTATAACCATAACCGGCGCTAATACTTAGACTGGTAAAAGGAATATAAAGTGTACCCATACCAAAACATGAAACGCTAAATGGAGAACAAATAGGAGAAGAATCTTCAAACCCTCCATCTTTGATTGTGCCTCCTGGACCGACGCCAAAATCACCAATACCTGTTAATGATAAATCAAAACATACAGGTCCATTATGAATTATTATTTCACCGCCAAAACCTAATCCGGCCATAGCGTATGATAAACCTCCGGACCCCAAATGCATTTCCATAGTTGCATGAATACCTGTATATACGCCATCGTGGAAAACTGACGTATTATTCCCTAAATCTTCAACAATGAGCCTAACATATCTCTCACTGCCTTCAGTAAATACTTCCGGTTTTATCTTATAATGATGCCCGGCTATAAATTCATACGATAGAGGCACATTAGCCGTCCATTCTTTCGCATATGAACTATTTAATCTTTCAGTACTTTTATATTTAAAAGATAAGTCTTGTTTGCCTGCGGCAATAATAATTTGTTTTGTTCCCCATAATCCATTATCCAATTTAGCGGTGTATAGACGATCATCCAGTTCCAATAAACAACGATTTTTTGCTGATATTTTTGGATCATAATACGGAGATGAAACACAGCTTGCTAATAAAATTATAGCTGTAATTAAAATTAATAACAGAAAAGTTATTTTTTTTAAATTATCTTTGCCATTAAGAAATATAATGACATTTTTCTTTGTACACATAAAGTACCCCCAAGTAAATAATTATAAGATGATATTGCGCACGCATTAATGTCAGTCACCACAACGTGATGTTTGGCACTTTTTTTATTCCTCATCCATAAAAAAAACGTCCGTTTATTTTATAGAATTCATAAGTAAATTACTTTTTAATATATTGATGATTGTTTGATTGTTTGATAAGAATTTATGTCTATATTTAAAAAAGTATTGTAATTATTTATTATTTTTCTTGACAAAAAATGAAGTTTTTGATAATATTTCCAAAATATTGACGTTTTCCGCATAAAAAAAAACGCTCATTTTAAACGGACGTTTATTTTATATATTTACCTGATATTTATAACCCATAATAGTCAAAATATTAATAATCAACTAAAATAAATTCATGAATAATAAAATCATGTCTACTTTTTGGCGCCTGTTCTTGGTAACTCTTGCAGGCGTATTAATGTCGTTAAATATTAAAACATTTGTCCATGCAGGCGAACTTATTCCCGGCGGATTTACAGGGCTTTCCCTGCTGATTCAAAAAATATGCTTGAAATATGGAAACTTCAATCTGCCATTTAGCGTGCCTTATTACATTTTCAATTCTGTACCTGCGATCATTTGCTTTATATTCATCGGAAAGAAATTTACGCTTTATTCATTGATTACAATTTTTATTACAGGCTTGCTTGCCGACTCAATGCCTACGATGTTTATTGAATTAATTAAAGTGCATGATACTTTGCTTTCGGCGGTTTTTGGCGGGGCTTTAAACGGGCTGTCCATCGCCATCTGTCTTTATGCCGGAGCCACATCAGGAGGCAGTGATTTTATCGCAATTTATATTTCAGAAAGATACCGCAAGGACGCGTGGAATTACATCTTTATCGGGAATTGCGTTATTCTGTCGGTGGCGGGGTTTCTTTTCGGACTTGACAGGGCTTTATACTCCATAATTTTTCAATTCACAACAACCGTTGCGCTGGAGGCGCTTTACCGGAATTATCAGCAAAGAACTCTTCTTATTATAACCAATAAACCGGATGTCATTTTTTCGGTTATAAATGAAAAAACCCATCACGGGGCTACCTGTTTTGAAGGCTTTGGCAGTTATGAAAAGAAAAGCCGAACACTGCTTTATTCCGTAGTAACCGCCAGCCAGGTAAAGGCCCTAATTCCCGCAATAAGGCAAATTGATGAAGAAGCGTTTATCAACGTACTAAAAACCGACCAAATTAACGGTAGGTTTTATCAAAAACCTTATGATTAGTACGAAAGAATTTCACACAAAGAACACGAAGGAAGAGAAGATCACAAAGAGGAATTAAGGGTTTTTGTCCGTTATCTTATCGTGAAAGTCCAATCTAAGATTTCAAACAAAAACTCTTTCTTCCCCCTTTGTGATCTTTGTACCTTTGTGTTCTTTGTGAGAAATATTTCAAATAAATTTGAATTTTACTATTGCATTAATTTTCAAATTTTGCTAATATGTCATTATAAAGGAAAAGATGTTGAAAACGGCGGTTAGACTAAACAGGCTTTATAACTCAAATTTTGGCGCGGCTTTATGGCGCGTCCTTTCCTCTCTTTCTGTCATATCTATAGTAGTAATTCTCGTAGTAATTAGCAGCCGGTAAGGGCACGGAGTTCCTTTTTAGGAAAATCTGCAGCCTTTACCGGGTTTCTCAAGTTCTGAGTGGGTAAAACCCATTATGGGATTGAAGTATATAGGAGGTTGTTTCTCCGCGTTGCGGAGAATTGATTATAAAAGCCGCTCATGCGGCTAAAATGGAGGTTTATATGGCGCACATGTATTATGAAAAAGACTGTGATTTGGGAATGCTTAAAAGCAAAACTATCGCGGTAATTGGTTATGGTTCCCAGGGACACGCGCACGCCTTGAATATGAAGGAGTCAGGACTAAAGGTCATTGTCGGTCTTTACGAAGGCTCAAAGTCATGGAAGAAGGCGGAAGAGGCGGGCTTTCAGGTGATGACCGCAAAGGACGCGGCGCAGGCGGCGGATTTTATAATGATCCTGATTAACGATGAAAAGCAAGCCGCTCTTTACAGGGAGTCAATTGCTCCCTCTCTTAAAAAGGGAAAAACTCTTTCTTTCGCGCACGGGTTTAACATTCACTTTGGGCAGATTGTTCCGCCGCAGGATGTCAACGTTGTGATGATTGCTCCCAAGGGGCCGGGTCATACGGTAAGAGAACAGTACAAGAACGGAGCTGGAGTTCCCTGCCTTATTGCCATTCATCAGGATCCGGGAGGAGACGCGAAAAAATTGGCTTTGGCTTACGCGGCGGGAATCGGCGGCGCGAGAGCGGGAGTACTGGAAACAACTTTTAAAGAAGAGACCGAGACTGACCTTTTCGGAGAGCAGGCGGTTCTGTGCGGCGGCGTTTCTGCGCTGATGAAAGCCGGCTATGAGGTGCTTGTGGAAGCGGGTTATCAGCCTGAGAGCGCCTATTTTGAAGTTATGCATGAGATGAAGCTCATCATAGACCTTGTAAACCGCGGCGGGCTTTCTTTTATGCGGTATTCAATTTCTGATACGGCGGAATACGGCGACTATGTCACAGGACCGAAGATCATTACGGAAGATACAAAAAACACAATGAGGCAGGTGTTAAAAAATATTCAGAACGGCAGTTTTGCGCGGGAGTGGATACTTGAGAATCAGACGAACCGTCCTTTCTTTAACCGCATGAGGGCGATTGAGGCTGAACTTCCAATCGAGAAAACCGGAAAAGAACTTCGCGCAATGATGCCTTGGCTAAAGAAGAACGAGGAAAAATAATTAAATGAGTAACCAGGAGCGGGCTAATTTAATACCGCTTGAAATTTTTGACACAACTCTAAGAGACGGCGCTCAGGGAGAGGGGATAACTTTTTCAGTGCAGGACAAACTTGACGTGGTTCGCGCGTTGGACGATTTGGGAATTTCATTTATTGAGGCGGGGAACCCGGGAAGCAATCCCAAGGATATGGAATTCTTCCGGCTTGCCGGGGACCTAAAACTTAAACATGCACAACTCTGCGCCTTTGGCCCTACCCGAAAAAAAGGAGTCAAGGCAAGCGAAGATCCGGGAGTGTTGAGCCTTCTTGACGCGCAGACTCAGGCGGTAGTGATTTTCGGCAAGAGTTGGGACTTTCATGTGTCGGAAGTGTTGAAGGTAAGTCCCGAAGAAAATCTTGCAATGATTGCGGAGACAATAGCGTTTTTTAAAGAAAAGGGAAAGCAGGTTTTTTACGACGCGGAACATTTCTTTGACGGCTGGAAAGCAAATCCCGAATACGCTCTTACCACTTTAAAGACGGCAATGAACGCAGGAGCGCAGCGATTAATACTGTGCGACACAAACGGCGGCGCGTTTCCCGACACCATAGAAAAGGCCGTTAAGGAAGCCGTCAAAATTATTGATAACGCGGGCAATTCTAATTGTCTTCTCGGCATTCACGCGCACAATGACGCAGACATGGCAAGCGCGAATACCATTACAGCAGTTCTTGCAGGATGCCGCCATATTCAAGGAACCCTTGTCGGCTTCGGAGAGCGGTGCGGCAACACAAGCCTTGCGGCGGTTATGCCAAGCCTTGAACTCAAACTTGGTTTCCGCTGTCTGCCTGAGGGAAAGATGGAACTTCTTTCAGAGATAACGCAGATTGTAGCGGAGACAGCAAATGTCGCAGTGCCGGGAAATATGCCCTATGTTGGAAGCCATGCGTTTACGCACAAGGCGGGAATGCACGCTGACGGAATTTTAAAAGTGAGCAAGTCTTTTGAACATATTGATCCTTCCCTTGTGGGGAACGACAGGCATATCGTGATGAGCGAAGTCGGCGGACGCTCTGCGATAGCGGATAGAGCAAAGAAGATTGATTCTTCCATTACAAGGGATCACCCTATTACAATCGCCCTTGCGCAAAAGTTGAAAACTCTTGAAGCGGAGGGCTGGCAGTTTGAAGGTGCGGACGGCAGTTTTGATCTAATGGTTCGCCGAGAGCTTGGCCGCTACAAGCCGCTTTTTAACATTGAGGCTTACCGCGTGGTGAGCGAACACCCCACAGGAGAAACAATCGCCTGTTCCCATGCGTGGGTTAAAGTGCATGTTGACGGTCAGGAAGAGATTGCCGCCGCCGAAGGAGACGGACCTGTTAACGCGATGGACGGCGCTCTGCGAAGGGCGTTGAAACATTTTTATCCGGAACTGAAAGAAGTGCGTCTTACCGATTACAAGGTCAGAGTAATTGACGGCAGCGCCGCGACCGCGGCAAAGGTACGGGTACTTATTACTTCTTCCGACGGCAAACAAACTTGGACAACCGTAGGAGTTTCGGAGGACATCATCGACGCAAGCCGCGCCGCTCTTGTTGATTCTATCGAGTATAAATTAATTGAAGATATAGAACGCCGCTTTAAGGCGTATCTGTAGGAGAGAAAATGAAATTTTCAGTTGCAGTTATTCCCGGAGACGGGATTGGACCGGAAGTGATAGCGCCGACTCTTGAAGTTCTTGACGCGGTGGGAGACAAGTACGGCCATATATTCAACTATGTCGAGCTTGAAGCCGGCGGTCTTGCCATCGATCACAGCGGAGAGCCGCTTCCCGAAGAAACTCTTGAGGCTGCGAAACAGTGCGACGCTCTTCTTTTGGGTGCGGTAGGCGGTCCCAAGTGGGATAGCCTTCCCGGGCATATGCGTCCTGAAAGAGCGTTGCTGGGGCTTCGCGCGGGACTTGGCGTTTTCGCGAATCTTCGTCCCGCCGCTTTGCTTCCCCAGTTAAAATCAGCCTGCCCCATTAAAGACGAAGTTCTAATAACGAGCAACAGTGAAGGAAAAGCCGCTTTTGATTTATTAATTGTAAGGGAATTAACAGGCGGGCTATACTTTGGCAAGCGCGGGCGGCTTGACGAGCCTTCAAACGGACACAGTCCCGGCGCGGCTTTTGATACTGAAACATACTCGTGGATGGAGATTGAACGGGTACTCCGCGCCGGTTACGAAGCGGCGGCGGTACGCAGGAAAAAACTCTGCGTAGTGGACAAGGCAAATGTGCTTGAATCGTCCCGTCTGTGGCGCGAAGTCGCCTCGGAAGTTTCAAAGGACTATCCTAATATAGAGACAAGTTATCTCTACGTTGACAATGCCGCCATGCAGCTGATCCGCGCCCCAGGGCAATTCGACGTAATTGTTACATCAAATCTTTTTGGAGACATACTTTCCGATGAGGCGTCAGTGCTTACAGGTTCAATCGGTATGCTTGCCTCCGCAAGTCTCGGCGAGAAAGTGCAAGCGGGAACAAGACCGGGAATGTATGAGCCTATTCACGGCTCAGCGCCAGACATCGCCGGTAAGGACATTGCCAATCCGCTTGCGACAATCCTGTCGGCGGCAATGATGCTTCGCTATTCATTCGGTCTTGAGAAGGAAGCGGTTGCCATTGAAACAGCAGTCAACCATGTGCTGGATCAGGGACTGCGGACAGGAGACATTGCAAGCAGAAGCGGCGCAGCAAGCAGCGAGGCATCGGGCGGCGAAAAAATTATTGGTACCAAGGCAATGGGAGACGCGGTACTTAAAGCATTGGAGAAATTATGAAAAGCGATTCTGTAAACAAGGGCATTGCCCGTTCCCCACACCGCGCTCTATTTAAAGCGTTGGGTTTTATTGAAGAAGAATTTAAAAGGCCTCTGATTGGAATTGCATGCGCAAAGAGCGAGATAGTGCCGGGTCATATGCACCTTGACAATATTGCGCGCTCCGTGTCGGACGGCGTCCGCATGGCGGGAGGAGCGCCGGTTGTCTTTCCGGTAATCGGAGTGTGCGATGGAATAGCGATGGGACATGAGGGAATGAAGTACTCTCTTCCGACAAGAGAGCTAATCGCAGACTCGGTTGAATGTATGGCGATAGCCCATGCTTTTGACGCGCTTGTCTTTATCCCAAACTGTGACAAGATAATACCGGGTATGCTGATGGCGGCGGCGCGGCTTAACCTTCCGTCAGTTTTTGTCTCTGGTGGACCGATGCTCGCGGGACGCAAGAACGGAAAGCCATTGACGCTCACCACCATGTTTGAAGCGGTAGGTGCAGTCGCCGCCGGCAAGATCAGCGAAGCGGAACTTGAAGAACTTGAAAATCTTTCATGCCCGGGCTGCGGTTCCTGTTCCGGAATGTTCACGGCAAACTCGATGAACTGTGTAACCGAGGCTCTTGGCATGGCTATGCCGGGGAACGGAACTATTCCCGCTGTGATGGCGGAGCGTACGCGCTTGGCAAAAAAAACCGGAATGTTGATCATGGACGTTCTTAAAAAAGACCTGCGTCCCAAAACCATACTCACGCAATCCGCGTTTATGAACGCACTCGCCCTTGACATGGCGCTTGGCTGTTCTACAAATACCGCTCTTCATCTTCCCGCCGTTGCGGGGGAAGCGGGCATTAAACTCGATCTGGAACTTCTTAACAAGGTAAGCGCGGTTACGCCTAACCTTTGCCGTCTTGCCCCCGCGGGAAAGGATGTAATCGAAGACTTACACACGGCAGGGGGAATTCCCGCTGTCTTAAAAGAACTCTCTAAAAAGAACTTGATCGATCTTAAAGCCGCCACAGTCTACGGCTGTCTTGGCGACGTATTGAGCAAAGCGGAAAATAAAAACCCCGACATCATAAGACCAATTGAAAATCCCTACTCTGCGACAGGAGGGCTTGCCGCGTTGAAGGGGAACATCGCGCAGGACGGCTGTGTTGTAAAGCGGAGCGCGGTAGCGGCTTCCATGTTAAAACACGAAGGCCCGGCAAGAGTTTTTGATTCCGAGGAAACGGCGTTTGACGCCATCATGGGAAAAAAGATAAATGCCGGAGACGTAGTCGTTATTCGTTACGAAGGGCCGAAAGGCGGTCCCGGCATGAAGGAGATGCTCGCTCCCACTGCGGCGCTTGCCGGCATGGGGCTTGACGATAAAGTCGCCCTGATTACTGACGGGCGTTTTTCCGGAGCTTCCAAGGGCGCTTCTATCGGACACGTCTCACCGGAGGCGGCAACCGGCGGAAACATCGGCATCATCAAAGAAGGAGACATAATCGCAATTGACATTGACGGGCTTTCAATAAATGTGAAGATAAGCGAAGAAGAGATTGCGCGGCGGCGTAAGGACTGGAAACCTCTTTCCAAAAACAATGTTGGTTACCTTGCCCGCTATGCGGCGCAAGTCGGTTCAGCCGCGCAAGGCGCTGTCTTTAATCCTAAGCCGTGTGAAGGAAATTAAAATGTTGTACTCAGGCGCTCGTATATTAATTGAATCTCTGATTGAACAGGGAGTGGATACCATCTTCGGCTATCCGGGCGGAGCGGTCTTAAATATTTATGACGAACTCTACAAGCACAGCGACAAGATCCGCCACATCCTTGTCAGCCACGAACAGCACGCAGCCCACGCCGCGGACGGTTATGCGCGGTCAACAGGAAAGACAGGAGTGTGCATTTCCACTTCAGGACCAGGAGCGACAAATCTTATCACCGGAATAGCGACGGCATACATGGACTCAACTCCGCTGGTGGCGATTACAGGCAACGTACCCACAGGCATTCTAGGCAAAGACAGTTTTCAGGAAGTGGACATCACAGGTATCTCCATGCCGATAGTGAAACACAACTGGATTGTAAAAAATGTTGAAGACCTTGCGGAAGTGATCCGCGAAGCGTTCTTGGTCGCCGCCTCAGGCAGACCCGGACCAGTACTCATCGACATACCGAAAGATGTTACAGAGCTTACCGCGGAATGGACTACTTCAAAGAAAAGCGAACTAAAAGACAATTCTCTTTCAGCCAGAGCGAAGCGTCTTGACGATCGCATTTCAAGGAGCAGGTTTTCAGAAGAAGAAATAAAAACCGCAGCGGAAATGATTAAGGAGGCAAAGAGGCCTCTGCTCTACGCGGGCGGAGGCGTCATCAGTTCAGGAGCGGAGGAAGAACTTGTCGCACTAGCCGAAAAGCTTAACGCTCCTGTGGCGTTGAGCCTTATGGGAATTGGCGCGATTCCAAAAGATCACCGTCTTTGCACGGGGCTTATCGGAATGCACGGGTCTGTAGCAAGCAACAAGGCGACTCAGAAAGCGGACTTGCTCCTTGCGATTGGCGCAAGGTTTTCAGACCGCGTAATAAGCAAGGCGGATTTATTTGCAAAAACCGCGAAGGTGATTCACTTTGACATTGACCCGGCTGAGATTGGAAAAAACATTGAGACCCACGCCTGTGTGGTTGGAAATTTAAAAGACACTCTTAAAGGCTTATTGTCAAAACTCCCCGCTCGCCTTGAAACCGAATGGGACGGCGAAATTGAAAAATGGAAAACCCATCTGCCCCAGACTTACACCCATGAAGTTACGTTTGCCAAAAACGCTCTCCATCCGCGCTATATAATAGAAGAAACCGCGAAAATGCTTGGCCCTGAAACAATCGCCGTCACAGACGTAGGCCAACATCAGATGTGGACCGCGCAGTTTTTTCCCGCCGAGAAGCCAAGAACATTTATCAGCTCCGGCGGACTTGGCACAATGGGCTTCGGTCTCGGAGCGGCTTGCGGCGCAAAAGTCGCAAACCCAGACAAAAATGTAGCGTTATTCACCGGAGACGGCAGTTTCAGAATGAATTGCGCCGAGATGGCGACGCTAACCAACAATAAAATCCCGCTTTTAATAATTGTCTTTAACAACGGAGTCCTAGGCATGGTAAGGCAGTGGCAGAGTTTCTTCTACGAAAGCCGCTATTCACAAACGACTCTAGGCGCCTACCCCGACTTTTTAAAACTCTGCGAAGCATACGGCATTACAGCCTTCCGCGCAAGAAACAGGGAGTCCTTTAAAAAAGCCCTCCACTCCGCCGCCGCCGAACTCTCCTCCGGAAGAGCCGCTCTAATCGAAGCCGACATAGACCGCGATGAAAACGTCCTACCCATGGTCCCGTCGGGAAAGCCAATAGATGAGCAAATCTTATAAAACGGAATATTTCTCACAAAGAACACAAAGAAAGAGAAGGACACAAAGAAGAATCAGGGGGTTATTGTTCGTTATCTTATCATGAAGCTAAAATATAACCGTCAGACAAAAACCCCTTATTCCCTCTTTGTGTCCTTTGTACCTTTGTGATCTTTGTGTGAGCCTTGGCCTTTATTCCCTCTGCGTCAAGTCCCATTCCATTGCGTTAATCGCGGAGAGGTATGCCATTATTGAGGCTTCAATTACGTCGGTGGATACGCCGCGGCCGTTCCAGCGCCGGCCGTCCATCGCGATTTTTACCATTGCCTCGCCTTGTGATGAGGAGCCGCCTGTTACAGCGCCTATTTCATAAAGCTCAAGTTCAGGTTCATTGCCTACAATTTGGTTGATCGCTTTGAATATTGAGTCGATGGGGCCGTCGCCAAGGCATACCAGTTTTTTAAACTCTCCGTCCTTGTGCTGCAAGCGTATAACTCCTGCTGCGCCAAGAGCCGAACCTGTGTTCACAGCCCAATGATCCAGTTTCCATGTTTCGGGAACAGAGACTGCCCTGTCCATTACAAGGGCTTCAATGTCGCGGTCGCTGACAACTTTCTTTTTGTCGGCAAGGTCTTTAAAGTCGGTAAATATTTTTTCAAACGCCTCCCCGCTAGCGCTCAGTCCTAAGTCTTTAAGACGCTCTTCAAAAGCATGGCGGCCTGAATGTTTGCCAAGAACCATGCGGTTTTGCGGAATGCCTATCGATTGCGGGGTCATTATCTCGTAAGTTTCCCTCTTCGCCAAAACTCCGTGCTGGTGAATTCCCGCTTCATGCGCAAACGCATTATCGCCAACAATCGCTTTATTCGGCTGAACTTTCACGCCGGTCACCTGTGACACAAGACGGCTTGCAGCGTATATCTGACTGCTGTCAATTCTTGTGTCGGCGGAAAAAAGATCGTGGCGGACGCGCAGGCTCATGACCAATTCTTCAAGGGACGCGTTTCCGGCGCGTTCTCCAATTCCGTTAATTGTACACTCAACCTGATCCGCGCCGTTGGCGATGGCGGCAATACTGTTCGCAACCGCCAGACCTAAATCGTTGTGGCAATGCACGGACAGAGCCGCTTTTTCCATGTGCGGGGTATGTTCTTTTATATAGCGGACACGTTCGCCAAATTCTGCGGGCATTGCGTATCCTACAGTATCGGGGAAATTTACAGTCAACGCGCCGGCTTCAATTGCCGCTCCAAAAACCTTGCACACAAAATCAGGATCGCTTCGGAAAGCGTCTTCCGCTGAAAACTCTACGTCGTTGCAGAATTTTTTTGCGTACTTTACGGCGGAAACGGCCTGTTCAAGAACTTGCTCGGGAGTCATCTTAAGTTTAAACTCCATGTGCACGGGCGATGTAGCAAGGAACACATGAATCCGCGGGCTTACAGCTTTTACCAACGCTTCTCTTGCCGCGTCAATATCGCTTTCCCTGCTGCGGCACAATCCCGCCACAGAACAATTTTTAATGATACCGGCGATTGTTTTTACAGACTCAAGATCGCCCGGGCTTGATATTGGAAAACCCGCTTCCATTACATCTACTCCAAGTTTTTCAAGCCGTCTTGCGACTTCGAGTTTTTCCGTAAGATTCATACTGCATCCAGGCGCCTGCTCCCCGTCTCTTAATGTAGTGTCAAAAATTTTTATGCGCCGTTTTTCCTTGTCTGCCATTGTTGTCTCCTTTGTATTTTTATATTAATAATGTTTTGCCGCATACTCTACCCAGCCGCCGGCTTCCACTAAAGCTTTTTCAAAATCTTTCAAGGTAAAAGAAATTATTTTTTCTTTTCCGCCCGCTCTAAAACACAGGCTGCCCTTGTCAGTATCCACCGTTAATGTTGTTTTGACATCGGCAAATTCCTTAAATAGTTCTTCCAAAGTTGCGGCCGGAACTTCGCAGGCAATCATGCCGCAGTTGTACATATTCTGGCGGAAGATACGGGCAAAACTTTCGGCGATAACAATATTGATTCCGTTCACTTCAAATGCCCATGGGGCGTGCTCGCGCGATGAGCCGCAGCCAAAGTTTGCCCGCGCCAGCGCCGCGCCTTTTCCGGCAATATCTTTATTGGGATCAAAACCTTTAATTTTTAAGTCTTCAAGAAGATGAGGCTTTAACGATTCCTTTGTATCTTCGGTTAGATATTTTGCCGGAATAATCTCATCGGTGTTTATATCGCTTCGATCAAGAAATAAAACCTCTCCGCCAAAATTTTTCATTACTGCCCTCCCGCGGTAATCGCGCCTGCTACCGCCGCAGCAGCAGCCGACGCGGGACTCATGAGGTGAACCATGCCGCCTTTGCCCATGCGTCCGTAAAAATTGCGGTTTGTGGTAGAAGCGCAAACCTCACCGTCGGCAAGCACGCCGTTGGACATTCCAAGGCACGCGCCGCAAGTGGCGTTTGTTACACAGCAGTTAGCGTCAATGAAGATTTGTATTAATCCTTCTTTTAACGCCTGCGCGTAAATGTCTGAGGTAGCGGGCGAGATGATCGCGCGTACTGTATCGGCTATTTTTTTACCGCGCAGCACATCCGCGGCGGCGCGAAGGTCTTCTATCCTGCCGTTTGTGCATGAACCTATATACACCTGATCGATTTTTGTTCCGGCAAGCTCTCTTATTGTTTTTACTTCGTCCGGCTTATAACCGACAGTCGCAAGCGGTTCAAGTTTTGAACAGTCAATATCTACAATGCCCGAATATTCAGCGTCGTCATCGCTTGTCCATTTTGAAAAATCCTTTAACGCTTCTTCTTTGCTTGAATAAGTTTTATTGCCGTCTGCGACGCAAGCGTCTGGACCTATAAACGGCCACAAATAATTTACTGTAGTCATGTCCGGCATACATACGCCGCTTGTCGCCCCCGCTTCTATCGCCATATTGCAAATTGTCAGTCTGCCTTCCATACTTATAGAAGAAATTACAGGCCCCCGTAATTCCATAACTTTTCCGGACGCGCCTGAAACGCCTATCTTGGCAATAACGGCAAGTATTACGTCTTTTGCAGAAACTCCCTTAGGCAATTCTCCAAGCAGGTTGACCCGTAAAGTTTCAGGCTTTCGGAAAGCGCAGACGCCTTTCAATATGCCAACTTCAAGATCGGTAGTTCCGACCCCTGCGGCAAAAGCGCCGAATGCGCCGTGGGTGCAGGTGTGGCTGTCGCCCATGATAATAGTAAAGCCGGGACGGACAAATCCCTTTTCAGGAAAAATCGCGTGACAGACTCCGTTGCGTCCGATGTCAAAAAAATCTTTTATATTGTGCCGCCTCGTCCAGTCGCGCAGAGTCTTTCCCTGAAGCGCAGTCTGCGAATCCTTTGCCGGAGTTACATGATCTATCACCGCCTTGATTTTTGACGGATCAAAAACTTTGTCGAAGTTTTTTGAAACCAAATCGTTTATCGCGGCCGGAGTTGTAATCTCATGACAGAATACCCTGTCAAGCCTCAGCACAAAGACATCTTCAAATGGCTGATCAACAGTATGCGTCTCAAAAATTTTTTGAGTCAACGTTTTTCCCATAATTTATCCTGTTTACATTATACGAATTTTTGTAAATAACGACAAGAGATATTACCATAAGATCTACCACGAACCACACGAACCAACACGAACCGAGAAAGCGGAGAGATTTACTACAGATATATGTGTAGTAGAAAGCTAAAGAGATCAGGGGTTTTCGTCCGAAAGCTTATCTTGAATTTAAAGACAAGATGACGTACAAAACCCCCTTAAGTCTTACGCTCTCGTTCTACTCGTTTATAAATGGCAAGCTCAAATCCCTCTTGGTTCGTGAGTGTTCGTGTGGTTCGTGGTAAAATTCTTCTCTTTTTGGTTCGTGGTAAAATTCTTCTCTTTTTGGTTCGTGGTAAAATTCTTCTCTTTTTGGTTCGTGGTAAAATTCTTCTCTTTTTGGTTCGTGGTAAAATTTCTTTCCTACTTTCCCTCAGGCAACAAAACAACCTGTACTGGACCTGAAGCTAGAATCTCCCTGCAGAGAGTCTGAACATTTTGAAGAGTAACAGCTTTTATCACATCAGGTCTTGAGTTGAGTCTTGAAAGAGACACGTTATAAAGAACCGATGAATTTGCGTAACTCTGCGCTATGTGCAAATTCCTTTGAACCGATCTTTCATGTTCCTTTAACAGGGCTTCTTTTGATTTGTTAAATATATCTTGATTAAGAGGCTGTCTTGTAAGGCCGGTTAAAGTATTGCGTACCGCGTTAATTAATTCATCAACACGGGAAGGATTGCATACAAAATACACGTATATTCTGCATTCGCCGGAAGGAATTACACTGACCAACGCGTCTGAAGAAATTGTATACACTCCGCCCAGTTTTTCGCGGATTTCATCGTTTAAAATAATCTCAAGGTATTCTGATAAAACTGCCGCTGTTTGATTTCTCTGTTCGCTGAAATCAACGGGTCCGTTTACAAACCAGCTAAGATAAACCATACTCTTATCATCTTTTCCCTTATAAATTGTCCTTCTGCCCTCGGCAGGCCGCTTTAATACGGGATTATTCCACTTGTTCATTGGCTGAGAAACAGGAATAGAACCGATGTAAACAGCCGATAATTCTCTTATTACGTCAAGACTGACATTACCTGTAAACACAAAAGTATAATCGCCGGGGTTAATACACTGCTTTAAAAAATCATCAGCGTCTTTTATGGAAACTTTTGCAATATCATCATACTCAAGAGGTTTAAAAAGCGGATGATTATTGGAAATTATTTTTGTTAATTCACGCGAAAACACAATTTCCGGATCGTCATTTTGATGTTTAAGCGTTGTCCTGTATTGATCAAGCATCGCGGAAATTGCCCTTTCATCCAGCCGAGGTTTTGTAAAGAAAAGATGTATCATCTGAAAAAGAGTTTTTAAATCCGCCGTTGTAGACGATCCTTGAAAACCACGGTAGTAATTTGAATCCCAGAAAGACATTGACACCTGTTTCCCTGCAAGTTTGCCTGACAGTTCATTTCTTGAATAGGGACCAAGGCCGGAAGCCGCTATCATTTCGGAAAGAAGATTTACAGAAACAATAGTTTTCTCAGTAGCGTTGACTGTCCCGCCCTTTGCCATCGCGTATAATACAACTTCATTGTTTTTATTCGCGGTCTCTTTAAAAATGACCTTTGCCCCGTTTGACAAGGTAAGTATATACGCGCCCGTACCTGAATCAATATTTTCCGATACTATATCCCCTATCGGCGGCACCTTGTCCATTAAATCGCCGGAAAGCAGGTTATCCTGTTTGCGGGTAATCTTAGCGGCTTGGGTTTCATTAAAGATTGATCTTATTTTTCCCCTCGTAGGAAGATTCTCAGCTTCCGCCTGCGGAGAAATTAAAAAGACAGTTATATCGTTTGCAGAAAAATAACTTTTCACCGTCTGTAAAATATCTTTTATGCCGATGCCGGGAAGCAAGGCGTTGACGGCATTCACTTCCCATTCAACATCCGCCATATCCTCGCCGTATAAAAAATGATTAGTGATGTCCCTGAAAAACCTGCGCGATTCCGTTCTGTCCTTTTCAGATAACAATTTTTTCATGTAGGAAACAATATCCATCTTTGCAAGTTCAAGTTCGTTCTCTGTAAATCCATACCGCAGCATGGATTCTTTCTCCATTAAAAGTTCCCTAAGCGCGTCTTCCACCTTGCCTGTTTTTGGTTCATTCCCTATTGAATAAAAGCGCGTATTTGCAGACCAACGCCATACGCCGCCCCACAACCCGTTAGACGCCGACTGCGGATCGGACTGCATTTCCTCAAAACGCAGCGAGAGCATATAATCAATTAAATAATCAATTACGGTCTCCCTGTAATACGCCAACGTTCCTTTTTGCGCTCCTTTTTTCATTTTGTAATAAATTAAAAAGTTAGCTGATGTAAGTTCAGGGTCTGTAATTATTTCAATATTAAAATTACCGTCCTTTGGCGGCGGAAGTTCAATACGAGGACGGTTAACAGGCTTGCTTGCTGCGGGCATTGTAAATTTTTGCGTTAATTGCGCTTCCAGTTTCTTTCCGTCAAAATCACCCACAAAAACAACGGCCATATTGTCGCTTGTATACCAACGCTCATAAAATTCCCTTAATTTTTCCGGCGTTGCATTTTCAATAATTTCCGCAAGCCCTATCGGTTGGCGCTCGGCATAAGCGCTTCCCGCGAAAAGAACAGGATAGAGCCTTTTGCGCACCCTGTCCATCGCGTCAGATCTTGTCCGTAATTCCTCAAGGACAACGCGGCTTTCGTTTACTACATCTTCTTTTAAAAAACTTACCGCGTAAGTCCAGTCGTCAAGAACAGCTAACGCCTTGTCCGGTATGCGTTTAACTCCCCCTACATTCTCTACGGGAATATCAAAGTGATAAACCGTTTCATCAAAAGACGTATACGCGTTGGCGTCCCCGCCAAAACGCATTCCCAATGATCTGAAATATTCAATAATATCCTTATTAGGAAAATGTTTAGTTCCGTCAAACGCCAAATGCTCGACAAAATGCGCCAACCCTCTTTGATCGTCTCTTTCTAAAACAGAACCGGCGTTTACAACAAGCGCAAGCTGCGCCATGTTTTCAGGCAGGGAATTTTCCAATATATAATAACGTAACCCGTTTGGAAGCTTTCCTGTTAAAACGCGGCTTGTAAGCGGGATAATGTCTGTCCCCTTGCCCAAATTCGCGTAATTTGCCCCGGAAAAAGACACGCAGGTAATGATAAGAAATGTCAGTAATACCGAACAAAAAATCAAAGGTATTTGATTAAATTTTTTATTTGTTTTCATGAAGGTATTATACAATAATTCTAATTTCTTACAACTAGTGGACAAAAATACAAAAAAATCTTATAATACTAATAAGAAAAAGGGTTTTTATCCAAAAAGGCGGATTTTTTTGTATGAGTGACAGCAAGAAATTCAAAGAAAGACGGGACAGTTTAACGGTACGTTTTTCCATCGGGGCAAAACTTATAACCATTATCTCAATAATCGTATTAATTTCCCTCGGTACAATAACGGCGCTGGTGTCGTGGCTGGTTCGGGAAGACCTGAAAATATCCGCGGAAGAAAACAACTTCGAGGTGAACCGCCGCGCCGCCGCCGAAGCGGAACAGACCTTGGAAAAAATGCGCCTGCTCTCTCTGTCATTCTCCCGCACGGCGGCTCTTGCGAAACACGGCGGCTTAATACGCGAAGAAGCCGGTTATTTCTTTACGCAGAACCCGCAGATTGCGGCTCTTTTCTATGTAACAACAATACCCTCCCCCCCCCCCCCCCC